>Ga0209475_10000093_pt1 | contig 286316 bp, 281 predicted proteins | sample tdDd471_FD_187128 | JGI IMG/M metagenome (GOLD analysis project Ga0209475, IMG submission 187128) | Marine sediment microbial communities from the Atlantic coast under amendment with organic carbon and nitrate - tdDd47.1 (SPAdes)... | ecosystem: Environmental > Aquatic > Marine > Coastal >... | reverse complement strand
TAAGCATTAACTTCCATATTTATTTTCGAAGTAGCTAACACTACTTCTATTAAGTATGCATTTTTTTAGTTAGACACAAGTTCTGAAGAATTTATCATAAATCACTTGACTTCATATAGTACGTCTTAATGTTAAAGGTATAACTTCCGTTATACCTTGAGTTTTATAAGAAAGTTGTGAAATATCCAAGTATACCAGCGATGGATATTAATATGATTGGATGCAACTTTTGTCTTAGGGCTATAAATAAGATAATTAAAGTGATGATAAAAGTTTCAAAATTAAAACTAACATTACCATGACCGCCGCTTAAGATTGTTGTTCTAGCCATTACAAGTGCTGAAGCCAATATTAATCCAGCGACAACAGGTCTAATACCCAAGAATATGTGTTTCATTATTGGATGATCACTATACTTAAAAAAGAAACCTGAAACGAACAGTATTAGTAATAGAGATGGCATAGCAACTCCAAGAGTTGCTGACATTGACCCGAGAATACCAGCGGTCTTATAACCCACGAAGGTAGCTGAATTTACAGCGATAGGACCTGGTGTCATTTCTGCAATACCAATAATTTGAACAAACTCTTCTTGTAATAACCAACCCTCTTTTGTTATTAAATCAGAGATGAGTGGTATCATAGCGTAACCGCCACCGAAACTGAAAAGTCCAATTTTAAAGAAAGAAATAAATAATCTAAGATAAATCATCGTCTCCTCCTTTATAATGATGATTATACAGGTATAATAAAAAACCTGTAAAGGCACCGCCTATAATTAGAAAGATAGGACTTATATCGGTAAAAAGAATAACCACAACTGTTATTATTACAAGAATAACACTTAGAGCATCGTGTACTGCTATTTTCAACATCTTTCTAGCTGCTAATATGATTAGAACAATCACAGCTCCATTAATGCCAGTAAATATCGACTTTACAGCATTATTATCAGCTATTTTAGTGAAGAATGTTGCAATCAAAGTGATGATGAAAAAAGAAGGTAAAATAACACCTAGAGTAGCAAAAATTGCACCTAGTTTGCCTGCTACTTTATAGCCGACAAGTGTGGATGTGTTGATTGCAATTGCACCAGGGAAAGACTGAGATACTGCATAGTAGTCAAAGATGTCTTCTTTTTTTACCCAACCTTTATTAGTAACAATCTCCTCTTCGATTAATGGAATCATAGCGTATCCACCACCAAAGGTGAAAGCACCAATCTTAAAGAAGACTTTGAAAAGCTCTAGGTATATGTTCATGAACTGATCTCCAAAATGTCTTTTATAACTTCTGAAGCAATGATTAAACCAGCTACTGATGGTACAAAAGAAACACTACCTGGTGTAGAACGTCGACTTGAACTTTTTTCTAGTTCTATTGGTTTTAAAGGTTGTTCTTTAGAATAGACAACTTTAACTTTTTTGACACGTCTTTTTTTAAGTTCATTTCTCATAACTTTAGCCAAAGGGCACATAGATGTTTTTGAAATATCTGTAACTTCTAACATTGCTGGATTGAGTTTGTTTCCTGTTCCCATACTAGAAATAAAAGGAATGTTCAACTCTTTACAACGTTCGATAATTAGAAGTTTTGATGTAACCATATCTATGGCATCAACAACATAATCTAAATCATTTGAAATAAGTTCAAGATTTTCTTTGTTAAACAGAACCGATAGAGAAGTGACTGTTATATCAGGATTAACTAACTTGATACGTTCTTCCATTGCTTTAACCTTCAATTGACCAATTGTACCAGTGTGGGCATGTATTTGACGATTGATATTTGACTCTACAATATCATCAAAATCTATCAAAACTAGATGTCCAACACCTGTTCTTGCAAGTGCTTCAACTACGAAGGAACCAACACCCCCTATGCCGAATACTGCAACTTTCTTATTTTTAAGTGCCTCAATACCATCTTCACCGAGTAGCATGGCACTTCTTATAAATTTATTATCCATTTAAACCTCCGTATTCATTATATATCTATATGAATTTTTTTCAAGCAATCTTTTTATCGTTAAAACTTATCAATCGTTAAAATATAGGGTATAATATAATTGTATTTATGAATATGTATAGTGGAGGAACGAGAAAATGAAGAATAGTATTACCTTAAGTACCATGAATGAAATAAAAATTATTTCCAATCCTATTCGAATGCGTGTGTTAAGAAATTATTATTCTATAGGTAAACCTGCAACAGTTAAACAAATGGCTGTTTATATGGGTGAAGTACCAGCTAATATACATTATCATGTGAAGAAATTAATTGAAATAAATGTTCTGGAATTACATCATACTGAAAGTGTTAATGGGATTACAGCCAAATTTTATGTCCCTACAGCAAAGCATATAAAAATAGATGATGAACATGATACATCTGAAAAGTATATTGATGAGAAAGAAGTTATTGTTTCTAATATTTTTGATGATGGCAAGAAAGAGTTCATGAGGGCTCTTAGAAGTAAAAAAAATGATGAGAAAGGTACAATATTCGCATCTAAAATTGCACTTACTGAAAGTGAGTATAAAAAAGTATTAGACTACATGGCGACACTGGTGGATGAACATCGTGTTACTGAAAATGATGATAGGAAATACCTATTGTTTACTGGAATCATAGAAATTGAAGATTCTGATGAGGATGAATCTTAAATATAGTACAAAAATGTTTATCTACTCACTTTTTTGGGGATATATAAAATAGAAATAGAGAGTTTTAGAACTAAAGTGGGCTTATTCCAGGGAGGTTCATATGAGTAGATATAAGTACAACATTAGAGTAAATAAAGCCAATAAGCAATATGGTTATATAGATGGTAGTATCAATGATATTTATTGGTTCGCATTGGTTCACTCAGATATAGTGGAGAATGGTATAGATCCTGTTACTTTAGAAAAAGGTTTTGGCAGGATAACTAGACTATGTCTTTATAAGGACAACACAACTTTTGAGGGGGATCCATTTTTACCTTCGATGACTGTAAGAAGACAGATATATGTCAATTATCAAGAGGAATGGAGTGTACTAAATTCAGGCTATGTTGATATGGCACGAGACTTGATTCAATATTTAGAAAGACGTTTTTCTTTAAAATTAGTAAGTTGTTAAACCGGAGATTTTCCGGTTTAATTTTTTTGTTATAAAATATGTGGATTCGGTGGTATAATGTGTAGGTATCTGTAACGCAGGATACAGCAAAAATTTAATGAATGCATTATACTATGCATATAAATAAGTACTCAGGAGGTTTTTATGAAAAAATTATTTGTATCAGATTTTGATGGTACTGCAACAGCCTTAGATTTTTACAAAATTGTATTAAATATGATAGGTGAAGAAGGTTGGAACTATGTAACAGAATATAGAAAGACTGGCAAAGTGGATTATCATTTTTTAAATAAAATATTTGGATGGCACAAACTTTCTGATAAAGAATATGAGTCGTTGATTAACACAATTGAACTTGATGATACATTAAAAGATTTCTTGAGTTATTTAGAAGAAGCGGAAGTTGATTTTAAGTTTGTAAGTGCTGGTTTTGATAAATACATTGATGACATCCTAGAAAAAGAGGGTTATGAAAATGTAGAAGTTATGACTAATCCAGGTTCTTTCGAGGATGGTATTATGAAGATGTCTCCTGATACAAACAGTCCATTTTATCATGATTTATTTGGAATAGATAAAGGTAAAGTCATGAGACATTTAAAACAAGGCGCGGATAAAGTTTATTTTGCAGGTGATACAGAACCTGATTTCACAGCAGCTTTAGAAGCTGATGTTGTATTTGCAAAAGGTGAACTTATTCCAATGCTAGAAAAGAATAATAAATCATATATTAAGTTTGATAAATATATTGAGATTGTGGAGCATTTGAAAGCAGGTGTATAATGATTTCTCAAGCAATAGCTATACCTAGATTGATAGAAAGTAAATATGATGCACTATTAGATTTGCCAAAAGCTTTAAAAGATCATGGCTTTAAAAGAGTTCTTTTTACTGTAGGAAGTGGTATAGAAACTTTATTTGAAGAAAAAATTGAAGCGCTAACAAGTGATGATGAACTTGTTATAACTGGTCCAATCATTTTTGAAGAACTTGAGGTTGAGAAGTTAGCCCCAAAAGCTTATGAATTAGAGTCTTTTGATGTAATTGTTTCAATGGGGGGGGGGCAAGGCGATTGATACTGGTAAGTATTTAGCCTTTTTGAAAGGGATTCCTTTTATTAGTATACCAACAAGCATTTCTAATGATGGTTTTGCTAGTTCGGGTGCTTCATTGATGATTTTAGGAAAAAGAAAAAGTGTATCAGCAAAAATGCCATATGGTGTGATTGCGGATTTAAGCATTTTATCTACAGCGCCAGAACGATTCTATTACAGCGGTTTAGGTGATGTTGTTTCAAAAATCACTGCTTGTTTTGACTGGCAGTATGAGGCAAAACGTGGTGTTGGATCTGTGGACCACTTTGCGCTTTTGACATCAAAAAAATCAGTTAACAGCGTTGTTAGATTACCAAGACCTTATATTGAAGAGGGATTATTTCTTAAAGAAGTTGTTGATTCACTGATTATGAGTGGGATAAGTATGGAGGTTGCTGGATCGAGTGCCCCAGCTTCTGGTAGTGAACACTTAATATCTCATGCGATGGATCAGCTTGCACCAGGGACTTATCTTCACGGTATACAAGTTGGTGTTGCAACTTATATAATGTCCTTAGTTCAAGAATACAGGGTAAATAGAGTGAGGACATTTTTAACTGATACTGGATTTTTTAAGTATGTGAAAACGCTTCGGATTCCCAAGAATCTAGTTATAGAGGCTATTAAATTAGCACCTAGTATAAAACCTAATAGAATTACGACCATTCATGATAAAAAAAATATATTAAAAGCAATTAATCTTTTAGATGAAGATGAATTGTTAAAAGATATATTAGTATAAATGGTGTATAACCTGAAACTTTGTGTTTTGGGTTATTTTTTTACTAAAATTAGGAAAAAAATGCTTAAAATCAACTGAAAAAGTATAAATATAATATGATACGAATAATAGATAAGAAGGAGGATCGATGGAAAAGTTAATGATGACAGGAAATGAAGCTATTGCTAGAGGTTTTTATGAAGCAGGTGGTAAGATTGTGACAAGTTATCCAGGTTCGCCAACAGTTCAGATACTTGAAGCTGCTAGGCAATACAAAGGTGTATATGGAGAGTTTTCAACGAATGAGAAAGTTGCATTAGAAGTTGCAATAGGCGGTTCGTTTGCCGGTGTAAGAAGTATGGTTAGTATGAAGCATGTAGGTGTAAATATAGCATCAGATCCTTTGATGACATTTACCGAAACGCCAACAAATGGCGGCTTTGTATTAATCTCTGGAGATGATCCTGGACTAAAGAGTTCACAGAATGAACAGGATAATAGATTGTTTGGTAAGTTTGCAAATATGATGATACTTGATCCTTCCGATGCAAGTGAGGCTAAAGATTTCACGAAAAAAGCATTTGATGTATCGGAAAAATATGCATCACCTATAATGCTTCGAATCACTAGTCGATTGTGTCATTCAAGATCAATTGTTGAAATAGAAGAACGCGTTGATTCTGTAAGAGAGGTTTTTGAGAAAGAAGATAAGTATTGCATGATACCTCCTAATTCGAACAAAGCTCAATATTTTATGAAGGATAGAGTTGAGAGTATTTCAAATGATACAGAGATATTAGACTTTAATAGATTTGAATCCGACTATGGTAAAGATGTATTAATCATTACATCGGGATTACCTTATGTTTACTTAAAAGAGCTGAATTTGAAACTGGATATTTTGAAACTTGGTATGGTATATCCGTTATCAAAAGATTACATGGATAAAATAACATCTGAGTATAAACAAGTCATTGTGATTGAGGAAATGTTACCATTTATCCAAAATGAATTGAAGTTAATGGGGATAGAGTCGGTAGGCAAAGAGTATTTCTCTTTTACTGGAGAGTTAGATTCAACTTCCATATACAATGGGTTAATTGATGCAGGTGTGGTAAAGGGAACAAAGAAATCAAATATCATGACACTTGAAACAGTTAATAGGCAACCCTTATTTTGTTCTGGTTGTCCACATCGACCTGTTTTTGATATTTTGAAAAAATCAAAAGCGAAAATGGTAATAGGTGACATTGGCTGTTATTCACTAGGAGTTCTTAGTCCGACTGAGATATCGCATTCAATTATTTCTATGGGGGCAAGTGTAGGTATAACAAAAGGCATTAGAAAGGCAATGTCATTAGGTCAACCTGAGCAACCAATTGTATCATTGATAGGTGATGGAACCTTCTTCCACTCTGGAATACCTGGTTTTATTAATTTACTGCATCAAGAAAAGGATTTCGAGAATATGACATTCTTGATATTAGATAATAGAACGACTGCAATGACAGGTGGTCAGCATAATGGTGGCTCGGGTAATTTTAATGATAAGGATGATTTGTGTGTAGATATAAAAGCTTTGCTAGAAACGATTGGATTTAAAAGGGTTGTTGAAGTTAATCAATATGACTACAAGGTAACAAAAAAGATAATGGATGATGAAATTGGATTTAATGGCCTGTCGGTTATTATTGCAAAAGGTCAATGTGCTTTAAAATATAAGGTGAAGAAGACGCCATATTTTGTAGATCCGGAAATATGTATTGCTTGTAGGTCGTGTATCAAAACGAATTGTCCACCGCTAAAAATGAAAAAGTATGAAGGTATAGAGAAACTTAAGTCTTCCATTGATGAAGATATGTGTGTTGGATGTGGTATATGTGCACAGGTTTGTCCAGTTGGTGCGATTAAACACATAACAGATAGAAAAGAGGTTGAATCATGAAAAATATAATGCTATGTGGTGTTGGTGGTCAAGGCTTGGTGATGACTTCTGGTATTATTGCAGAAGTGGCACACTTATCAGGTTATGATGTAAAAACAAATGATGTAATTGGTTTATCGCAACGAGGAGGGCGAGTATGGGCAAGTATTAGGTTTGGTAAAAAGGTTTTTTCTCCGAATATTGAAGAGGGTACATTAGATTTTCTACTTGCCTTAGAACCTCTAGAAGGTTATCGATATAGTAAAATGCTTAAAGATGATGGTGTTATCCTTATGAATGATAAGATTATTTATCCTAGTGACGTTGTTTTCGATAAAGCTGAGTATCCACTTGATGAAATCGAAAGTTTGAAATTGAAATATGAATCATATTCTTTAGATGCAACACACAAGGGCGTCGAGCTAGGTAATAAAATGGTTGCTAATACAATTATATTGGGTATGCTTGCTGCAAAATTAACTTTAGATGTATCTATCTGGTTAAAGGTAATTAAAAAGCGAGTACCTCCAAAAGCAGTAGACTTAAATGAGAGTGCTTTTAGGTTTGGTTATGAGCTTGTGAAAGCATAATTAGAATGGGCAATAGTCATAGGCATTCGAATATAATGCTAGATCTATAAAAGAAAGACATTGAGGAAGTGGTAGTACACTTCTTCAATGTCTTTTTGTGATAATGCTTTCATCAATGCTAATAGCATGGTTTAAACGATTAAGCATTTTGAACTGTTGTTTAGTATATTTTTGATAACGTCTTATGTGGTTTAACTGAGATTTAGATAAGTGATCCTCAAAAACATTCGAGATGCCTAATCCAACTTCAATTTCTAAACGCAATGCTTTAAGGTTAATGAGTTCATGAATTTCTCTATTCATATAGTCACCTCCTTATTCAATATTTACCCAAATATCTATTGATTCAATCTTTTAGATTGAAGTGAAGCATTACAATTTGGTGCAATATTGCGATTCTAACTAGTTTTATTCTATTGTGTTGTATATTAAAATGTGTGATTTAACAGTATCTATAAATCATGCAATTACCATTGGCTATATTATAGATGGTGAACAAAACCAGAAAAATCATTCGATGTTGACATATTTAACGGGTAGATGTATTATAGCTATAAAGTTGTATGAGAGGAGGGTATAAGAAATGTTAAGAGAATTATGTTCAGTAATAAGTGTGAGTGGCTATGAAGGGCTTATTGGAGAATTCATCAAGAAAAATATAAAAGAGAATGTTGATAACTGTGAATTTGATGCTTTAGGCAATCTAATTGCATACATCAAGGGATATGGAGAAAACAAGAAAAAAATTATGTGTGCAGCACATATGGATGAAATCGGTCTCCAAGTTATTAAGTTAACATCAGAGGGATTCGCCAAAGTTAGAACGCTTGGGGGTGTTTCTCCAGTTATCAGTTATATGCAAAAGGTTGAATTTGAGAATGGTGTGGTTGGAGTTGTCTCTAATTATAAAAAAGCAGCTGATATTGATAATGGTGATTATTCAAAATGTTACGTAGATTTTGGCGTTAGTTCAAAAGAAGAGGTTGCTAAGCTTGTTGATATTGGAGATGTTGCATCTTTTGTTGGTGACTATACTGAATTGTCTAATAACAGGGTTATGGGAAAAGCATTTGACAATCGAGCAGGATGTTATATTCAAATGAAAGTCATAGAAGCTCTTGCAAAGGAGAGGCCGTATCATGACAGCTATTTTGTCTTTACTGTTCAAGAGGAAGTTGGTCTAAAAGGCGCTAAAGTGGTGTCTGAGTATATTAAGCCTGATATTGGTATTGCAATTGATATTACGGGTTCGTTTGATGTTCCGGGTGATATGGAAGGCAATGCAGTGATGGGCAATGGTGCTGCAATAAAAGTTTCTGATGCTTCTGTTATATGTGATAGGCCATTGGTAAGAAAAATGGTTGAATGTGCGAAGAAAAATGAAATCGCGTATCAACTCGATGTTATGACTGGTGGAGGTACAGATGCTGGTGCCATCAATGTTTCTGGAAATGGTGTGAAATCTTTAGGTATATCTATTCCAACGCGTTATGGACATAGCCCGAATAGTATAATTTCATTAGATGATGTTAAAGCATGTCACCATCTTTTGACGGCATTCCTAGGAATAGCGTTATAGATAGAAACATCGAGTCATTTGCTCAAAAGATGATTGAATCATTCATATGCTATAATGGATTAAAGAACATAAGGAATATAAAGAATGGTGAAATCTATGAGTAAAAATACAAAAAAAGAAGAAGTGGTAAAATATATATTGGATTATATAAAATCCAATAATCTGTTGGCTGGCGACAAATTGCCTACACAAGCAGAGATTGTTAATACATTAAAAATAAGTAGGACTACAATACGGGAAACAGTGAAAGAGCTGGAAGGCAAAAACATTATCAAGGTTGTGAATGGTCGTGGTATGTTTGTTCAAGATCCAAAAGAGAACCATCTTCTTTCAGGAATTGAACTTGTGAAGAAAAAAGAAAGTATGATTGATGTACTAGAGTCGCGTTGGGCCATTGAAACTGAAATAGTTAGAAATGTCATTCATCATGCAAGCGATGATGAACTTGAACCAATTAAGGATATCGTGGTAAACCTAATGGATCACTACAATAATCAAGAACAGCAAAATGATATTGATAAAGATTTTCATTATGCTCTATATGCTTGTTGTAGAAATCAAGTCCTAAGAGAGTTGATTGTATCTTTAGGCTACTTAACAGATGAACTTTGGGATTTTCCTTTAGGTATTGAAGATCCTTTTTTAGAAACGATTCCGTTACATGAAAAACTATTTGAAGCGATTTGTTGTAGAGATTACTTTCGTGCAAAACATTACAACGATATGATATTCATGATGATGATTGATGAAATAAAAGCCTTCCAACAAGAGGAAAATATTAAAAATGAAACTTGATATTTTAAGACTTAAGAGATTACTTGAGGATTTGGAAAACATGATATACAGGTTTGAGCACCCTGTGAATCAATTTAAAATTCTGGACGATAAGCGCCAAGATGGTTATTTATTAGATGTGTCTTCATGGCATGATTTTAAAGTTGGTCAGAACTGGGAAGCTGAAGATGCACATCGATGGTTCAGAACTTCTGTTACTCTACCTGATGAATATGTAGGTCAAACAGTTGTCTTTAGAATTACAACTGGAAGAGAAGGGCAATGGGATGCTTGTAATCCACAGTTTTTATTTTATGTGAATGATAGGTTAGTTCAAGGTTGCGATGTTAATCATAGAGAGGTTATCTTAACAGATATTGCGAATGAAAATGAGTCGTTCGATATTGCATTTTTAGCCTATGGTGGTACAGAAGGAAAAGACTTGTTGATTCAATGCCATTTGATGGTCTTGGATAATGAGACTGAAGCCTTGTACTATGATCTAAAAATGCCTATAGAGACAGCTGAGATAATTTATGAAAAAGATGTGTATAATCGCATTAAATTGATAAATGCTTTGAATCCAGTTCTTGATCGATTGGATTTGAGACAGAAGTATACAGAAGGTTATTATAGTATGATTTCAGATTGTAGAAATATGTTGAAAGCATCCTTCTATTCTGAGAAAAGTGATCAACCAGTTGTGTATGCAATAGGAAATACACATATTGATATTGCTTGGTTGTGGACGGTTGAGCAAACTCGCGAGAAGGTACTTCGCAGTTATGCAACTGTAATTGAGTTAATGGATCGTTATCCAGATTACAAATTCATAGGTAGTCAAGCGATTTTATATCAGTTTGTTAAAGAACAAAAGCCGGAACTGTATGAACGAATTAAAGAAAAAGTTGCTTCGGGTCAATGGGAAGTTGATGGTGGGATGTGGTTAGAAGCCGATTGTAATATTCCATCAGGTGAATCTCTAGTAAGGCAATTTTTAAAGGGAGAACAGTTCTTTGAAAAAGAGTTTGGTATAAGAAGTAAAACGCTATGGTTACCAGATGTATTTGGATATAGCGCTGCCTTACCTCAAATTTTAAAGCAATTTGATATGCCTTATTTTGTAACAACAAAACTGGCATGGAATCAATACAATCAACTGCCAAATGATGTGTTTAAATGGCGAGGATTAGATGGTTCAGAAGTATTGACTTTTATGCCTACAACGACAGATTATAATAAAAATCTTGGAAATAATATCAGCTTTACAGACACTAGAAACACTACAACGTATACTGGTATCTTAGGACCTAATATGACCTTAGGAACCTACGAAAGATTTCAGAATAAAGATATTATAGAAGATACTTTAATGTTGTATGGCTATGGTGATGGTGGTGGTGGTCCAACACGTGAAATGCTTGAAAATGAAAAGCGTTTGAGATACGGCTTACCAGGTATTCCTAGAATAGAAACTTCATTTAATGGCACTTATTTGGATATGGTTCGCGAAAAATTAAAAGAAGAAAAGAATGTTCCGACTTGGGATGGCGAGCTGTATTTTGAGTATCATAGAGGGACTCTGACATCAAATGGTTCAGTTAAAAGATGGAATAGGAAACTTGAGGTTTTGGTCAGAAAACTAGAAATTTTGACTATGATTAACTATCTTGAAGAGGGGACTACAATACCTACAAGAGAATTACAGTGTGTCTGGGATATTCTTCTATTGAATCAGTTCCATGATATTATTCCTGGAACGAGCATAGATGCAGTCTATGAGACAACAGAGAAAGAATATCGATTAGCATACGATATTTGCCAATCTCTGATTGAGAAATCATGTGACGATATGCGTGTAACAGTTTTTAATGATCAATCATTTGTGAGTTCGGACATTGTAAGTATGAGTGTTGAATCAGGTGACTTTGTTTCATTATCCTCAGGTCAACCAGTTCAGTATGTATCAGAAAATGAAGTGATTTTCTTTGCAAAAGATGTAGCTGCATTTGGGTCTAAATCATTTGAATTAGTAAAAGGTTCTAGGCAATCAAGGAATAACGAATTGGTCAAAGACTTTAAATTTGAGAATGAGTTTTATCGTGTCCATATTAATGGTAAAGGTGAAGTTGTATCGTTAATTGAAAAAACAACTGATTATGAATATATGAGTGACGCTGGTAATCAGATTATTGCATATGAAGATAGACCGGCAAATTGGGATAACTGGGATGTGGATAGGTTCTATCAGAGAAAGCCATATTCTTTTGATACTTCCGAAATGTATTTAGTAGAAGCCGGTCCAGTACGTTGGACTTTAGAAATAAAGCATACGATGGGTGATTCGATTATTCAGCAGAAGATTCATCTATATATGGAGTTACCAAGGGTAGAGTTTGTCCATGATGTTGAATGGCAGGAAAACAACTTGTTATTAAGGACTCACTTTCCTACAACCATTTATCAGAATAAGGCAACATTTGATATACAATACGGATCTGTTGAAAGAGAGACTACCAATAACAATTCATGGGATCTTGCAAAATTTGAAACCTGCGGACATAAATGGATGGATCTTGGTAACAACAGCTTGGGTTTATCTTTACTAAGTGAATCTAAGTATGGTTACTCTGCTAAGCAAGGAGTGATGGGATTATCTTTAATTAAGTCTGGTACTTATCCTAATAGAAATGCCGATATAGGAAAACATCATTACTCGTATGCATTGTATCCTCATAGTAAGAGATGGTTTGATGCACAAACTGTTGAACAAGCAGAACGATTTAATAGTCCTTTTACAGTTATAAAAGATCTTGAAAAGGAAATCGAACAGCCTGTTGAATTGATTAAAGGAGATGTGCTTGTGGATGCAATTAAGTTGTCTGAAGATGGTAATCGTATGATTGTTAGACTTCATGAACATAAGAATGCCTTTGGTCATGTTAGAATGAAGATTCATTCAAAGTTATCAAATGCTAGATTAACCAATTTACGTGAAGAATCGGTGAAAACAATAGAAATGAGCAATCAGATAATAAACTTAACTTTCAAACCATTTGAGATTAAGACGTTATCATTTGATATTCATTAGAAATAGAACAGCGAATGGTTTTGGTGCAAGTGACTTTGTAAAGTTTCGAAATCAAAATTTATATAGTGTAAAGAATTGAATGCATACATGGAAATCGTGTATGCATTTTGGCGTCTTATAATTGTAATAGTCTAAAACAGTTTTATTTGATTAGCATAGGAACATTAGTGATATCATTAAAATAGAGAAAAGGGAGGTAACATGATTAATAAAATTTATAGAACTGAGGATGAATATATAGAATGTTTTTGCCAAGTGGATCATTTGGACCGTTATGTAAGATATACAGACAATCACATTAAGGATATGTACTCGCATAATTTTATTCGCATTGATCATGATGTTACTTCGGATATATTTAGAGAAGTTGTAGAAAAAGAAATAGTATATCGTAAGAAACAAGGTAAAAAATATCTTCGCGTGGTAACTAGTGCAGAGATTGATAATAAATTTATAAGAAAACAACATGAAAAGGTTGATATTGAATGCTATGATTATTATGGTTTTAAAACTGAAAAACATACACATTTAAAGGATAAATCTGATGCAAAAGTATTGTGTGCAAATAATGATAGAGTGAATGAAGATGGTAGAATAGTAGATATCATCGCTAATTACAAACACATGGAGTTAGAGTTTGCTATTAGACGTATTGACAGAAAATTTGAAGTCTATAGTGACAAGGAAAAACCGATTGATTTGTATGTTTGTTATGATGGTAAGGAACCTGTAGGAAACTGTGAGTTACATATGAGTTCTGACATAGCTAAGATAGAGGATTTTGATATCATGGAGATACATCAGAAAAAGGGTTATGGTACCTTTGTGCTAAAAGAACTTCTTAGAACTTGCTATGAGAAAGGGATAAAAGAAGCTTATTTAGTAACTGATCATGAAGATACAGCAAAAGAAATGTATTTGAAATGTGGCTTTGAATTAATAGGAAATAGAACTGAAATTATGTATCATTTGTAAGCGATGATCTTATAGGAGGCGTATATGAAGTATAAAAATATTGAGTATATAAATACAGATAATCAATTTGGGGCTATTAAGAATTTTTTAACAAAGCTTCAATATGTAAAAAATCATGATAATAATTGGGATCCAAGTAGATTTGATTGGTGGCGTTACAGTTATCATTATGATAAAGATGAAACATTCTTTAGGTCTAATTGCCATTATTGGACAACTGAAAATGATAGTATTGTTGCAATAGCAATATCTGAGTATGGTAAAAATGATATTTTCATGGTAGTAGATCCTGAACATAAGTTGCTGTATAGAGATGTAATTAAATGGTGCAAAGATGTATTTGCAAATGGAAAAGCTGAAATAATTTCACCAATTTTTTTAGTTGATCCATACAAGATTGAGATTCTTGAAGACAATGGATTTGTTAAATCGAAGCATGAAAACAATGTTAGAACTTATGATTTATCAAATTATGATTTTAACTATGAGTTGGCAAAAGGTTATCAACTCATGAACTTTTCTGACTATAAGGATTTTAATAGTAAGAGTGACCTAATCTGTAGTGCATTTAGTAAAAAAGAACATCCAGTATCGCGAATTGAATCTTTTATGAAGACGCCAGGTTATATGTCAGATTTGGATTTGATAATTATCGATGAGAATCAAAAGGCTGTAGCATATTGTACAGGATGGTTAGAGCAATATGATCACTCTCTTGGTTATATTGAACCTATGGGTGTTCATGAAGACTATAGACGATTAGGTTTTGGAACAGTACTTGCAAAAGAATGTTTTAAAAGACTTTTAGAGAAGGGCGTGAAGTATGCAACTATTGCATCAAATGCGGAACCTGATATATCTAATTTGCTGTATGATTCATTGAAGCCAATTGAGAAAAAAAGTGGCTATGAATTTGTTTTAAAACTATGAGACTAGGTTAGACTAGTCTCTTTTTCTATGACCTTATATTGACATCTACCGTTTCGTCAATTATAATTATATAAAATCGAGGAAGAAGAGGAGTAGACAATACTTGCTTTTAGAGAGAAAAATGATTTGGTGAAAGTTTTTCAGTAAAGATTGTTGAAGGTAGCTTTGGAGATGCTGTTCTGAACATAGTAGGATCAGCCGGGTTAGATACGTTACATCGATAATGAGTGTCAATGCTATGCATTGGAATTTGGGTGGTACCGCGATCTTTCGTCCCATTATGGATGAGGGATTTTTTATATTTTTTGAAAGGAGTTTGAAATGGCAGAATTGAAAATGGGAACAACCTATGATCCCAAGTCATTTGAAGAGAAGATTTATGAGATGTGGGAAGAAACAAAGGCCTTTGAAGCCAATGTAAATAAAGAAAAAGAGCCGTATACAATTGTTCTTCCACCTCCAAACATCACTGGTCAATTGCATATGGGTCACGCACTTGATCATACTTTACAGGATGTTTTGATTAGATTTAAAAGAATGCAAGGTTATGAGGCATTATGGCTTCCTGGAACAGACCATGCATCTATTGCTACAGAAGTTAAGGTTTTAGAACACTTAAGAAATACAGAAGGTATATCAAAAGAAGAATTAGGTAGAGATGCTTTCTTAGAACATGCATGGGCATGGAGAGAAGAGTACGGTGGCCGTATTGTTAATCAAATGAAAAAACTAGGTAATTCATGTGATTGGTCTAAAGAAAGATTTACTTTAGATGAAGGTTGTAACGATGCTGTTACGGAGGTTTTCTTAAAGCTATATGAAAAAGGTTATATCTATAAAGGATATAGATTAAATAACTGGTGTCCAGACTGTAAAACTACTTTATCTGATGCTGAAGTTGACCATGAGGAAAAAGCGGGTAACTTCTGGCATATTAAATATTATATTAAAGGTACTGATGAATTTTTAGAGATTGCTACAACTCGTCCAGAGACTTTAATTGGTGATACAGCTGTTGCAGTTAATCCTAATGATGATAGATACAAACATTTAATCGGAAAAACTTGTATTTTACCAATCGTAGGTAGAGAATTACCAATTGTTGGTGATGAGTACGTAGATATTGAGTTGGGAACTGGTGCTTTAAAAGTTACACCGGCACATGATCCTAATGACTTTGAAATTGGTAAGCGTCATGATTTAGAGCAAATTATCATAATGAATGAAGATGCGACGATGAACAACTTAGCTGGTAAATATGAAGGTATGGATCGTTATGAGTGTAGAAAAGCACTTGTTAAAGATTTAGAAGCTGCTGATCTACTTGTAGAAATAAAAGCTCATGATCATAATGTTGGTACTTGTTACAGATGTCATACAGTTATTGAGCCAATGCTTTCAGATCAATGGTTTGTTAAAATGGAAGAACTTGCAAAGCCTGCAAATAAAGCTGTTAGAACAGACAAAATGAAATTTGTTCCTGATAGATTTGATAAGATTTATTATTCGTGGATGGATAATGTAAGAGATTGGTGTATTTCTAGACAATTATGGTGGGGCCATAGAATTCCTGCATATTACTGTGACTCGTGTAAGCAAGTACACGTTTCAAAAGAAATGCCTGATGTTTGTACAGCTTGTGGTCAAACAAAGTTTACACAAGATCCTGATGTTTTAGATACTTGGTTTTCTTCTGCATTATGGCCTTTCTCAACTTTAGGTTGGCCAGAAAAGACACCTGAATTAGATTATTTCTATCCAACAAATGTACTTGTTACTGGTTATGATATTATTTTCTTCTGGGTAGCTAGAATGTTATTTAGTGGATTAGAACAAATGGGCGAAGTACCTTTCCATGATACACTAATCCATGGATTGGTTAGAGCTGCAGATGGTAGAAAAATGTCTAAATCATACGGTAACGGTATTGATCCATTAGAAGTTATAGATCAGTACGGTGCAGATGCACTTAGATTTATGTTATGTACTGGTAACTCACCAGGAAATGACTTCCGTTTCTATATGGAAAAAGTTGAGGCATCGAGAAACTTTGCGAATAAATTATGGAATGCTTCTAGATTTGTTATGATGGGTCTTGAAGAGAAAGATTATACACTTACAGGTGATGAAAAATTAGAGCTTTCTGATAAGTGGATTTTATCTAGAGTAAATGCAGTTATTGATGAGGTAACAACTAATTTGGATAAGTATGAATTAGGTATTGCTGCCAATAGAATTTATGAGTTCATCTGGGATGAGTACTGTGATTGGTATATTGAATTATCTAAAAAACGTCTTTATAGTGAAGATGAAACAGAAAAAGAAACTGCTCAGAAGGTACTTATAAAAGTACTAAAAGATATGGTTAAACTTCTTCATCCGTTTATGCCATTTATCACTGAAGAAATTTGGTCGCATTTACCAGGTACTTCTACAGATCTAATTACTGCAGAGTGGCCTAAAGTGATTGCTGATAATAATGACGAAACTACTGAGAAATCAATGAAAATCATCATGGATGCAATCAAGAATGTACGTAATGTAAGAAGTGAAATGGATGTTAAACCATCTAGAAAAGCTAAAATAATAGTAGTTGCAAATGAGGAAATCTCAAATTTATTTAAAGAAAATGAGAATTACTTTGCAGCACTTGCATCAGCTTCAGAAATTGGCGTTGATACAAAAGAAAATATTCCAGAGGATGCAGTTGCTGTTGTAACTGAGGGTGCTGAATTGTTCTTACCTTTAGCTGATTTAGTTGATTTCTCAAAAGAAGTTGAAAGACTTGAAAAAGAAAAGAAAAAATTAGAGTCTGAAGTAGAAAGAGTTGTAAGAAAGCTTTCTAATGATGGATTTGTTAAAAAAGCTCCTGAAAAACTTATTAATGCTGAAAAAGAAAAGCAAGTTAAGTACCAGGAAATGCTTGATAGTGTAAATGAAAGAATAGAGGCTATGAAGGCTAAGATGTAATGAAAGGCGGTTTTACCGCCTTTTCTTTAGAGGTTTTTTATGAATAAGAATACATTTAATAATTGGTTAGAGGAAATAAGATCATATGGTATTAAACCTGGTTTGTCTCGTGTAAAGGAATTGCTAAAGCGATTGGATAATCCTCAAAACAAACTGGATATTATCCATATAACAGGTACCAATGGTAAGGGGACTACTGCAACTGTACTCTCAAATGTTTTGCGTGAAGCCGACTATAAAGTGGGACAATTTTCAACGCCATCTATTATAAGCTTCAATCATATGTTTGATATTAATGGTGCCATAAGTGATGATGATCTTTATGATTTATCAAGCAGAATTAAATCCATATGTGATGAGATGTTAGAAGATGGACTTGAATATCCTACTGAGTATGAAATTATTGCAGCAATTATGTACTTATATTTTTATGAAGAACATGTTGATTTCGCTGTCGTAGAAGTAGCGATGGGGGGAGAAAATGATTGTACCAATGTTATGGATTACAGCATTTTATCTATAATAACGCCTATTTCTTTAGATCATACGGGCTTTTTAGGTAATACACTTCTGGATATTGCTAAAGAAAAATCGGGTGTCGTAAAAAACAATTCAGTGCTTATCATGCATCCGCAGAATAAAGATGTTGAGTTATTTTTGAATGAAGTCTGTGAAAAGAAAATGGCAGTTTTAAATACTTTTAGTAATGATGTAATTTGTCACTACAATGAAGTGATGACTTTTATGTATAAAGGCTTAAATGTTAAAACCAATTTAATGGGAAGACATCAAGCAGGCAATATCATTGGGGTTATTGAAGCTGTACATTACTTAAAAACAAAAGGATACGTATCTGTTTCTAAAGATCAACTGTTAGAAGGCATATTAAAGACATCCTTCGAGGGTAGATTTGAAAGAATTGATGAGTGGATATTAGATGGAGCTCATAATCATGAGAGCTTGATGGCTCTGAAGAGTGTGCTAGAGTCATTAGAGTTATACGATTTAATAGGTGTTTTTGGAGCTTTGAAAGATAAAGATTTCGATGAAGCATTAGAGGCTTTGAAGCCACATTTTAAGCGAATGATTGTAACGGAACCCTTGAGTTTTAGGAAACTAGAGGCGACTCAAATGGCTGAGCGACTAAAAAAAGTGGGGTATTTGGATGTTGTTGTAGAAAGTGATATTCATGATGCATATTTACTTGCAAATACCTTAGAGGGAACAAAGATTGGCTTTGGATCATTCTATATGATATCAGAATTAAGAAAAGAAATTATTTAAGTCCTTTGGGGCTTTTTTTCATTTTTGCTTGATAAATCAACTAGAATATGTTAACTTTGTTTTACAAAGTACTTTGAAGTTGATGAGGAGGTAATATGGAAAAACAATTAGAAAGCGTGGTAGATGACATATCTATCATAAAAAGTGTTATTGAGAAAACGAGAAGATCATTCGTAGGTTTTTCGAAGATTTTTATCATTTGGGGATGTATGTATATTGCGATGTCGTTACTTTCATTTGTTCAAAATATGAATATCGAAGCTACGATGACATTCTATAATAATGTTCCTTTGTTAGTTTATTTAATTCCAGCGGTGTTCTTTGGTATAGGTGGATTGGTATATTTCTCAGTTGTAAGGAAACAACCCTTGATAGGGCTCGAAAGACATTTGATGACAATGTGGGTTTTGGTGATATTTGTTCAGTTAATTAGAATGAATGTCGAAATACCAATGGATGCAGATACGACTACTATGATCGTTAAAACAAGTAATTTTGCTTTTGTTTCATATGTTTTAGGCATTGGATTGATAATGACTGGTATACTGACTGAATTGAAGAATTTCAAGTTTATTGGTGGAGTATATATACTTCTAGCTCTTGTTCACAGTTATGCACCTAGTTTTGTTGGTGGACTCAGTATTACAAGAGCAATGGATTCATTAGGTTATGTCATTATGCCTTTTACTCTACTATATGTGGGTGTATACTTAAGGAGACAAAGCGAAAGGGGATAATATGGAACTGAATTCAATTCCTGATATATTTCAATCGAAGATTAGGATTGCGATTGTATCTTGTCTTTTAACTGGTGCGAAGACATTCGGTGACATTAAAGCACTAACTGGTGCTACAGACGGTAACATAAGTACACATATGAAAAAACTAGCTTCTGCTGGTATTGTTAATCAAGTGAAGGACTTCAAAAATAATAAACCTAGAACGACTTACAGTTTAACGGATGAAGGGCGTAGAGAGTTTGAAGACTATGTGAAAAGATTAGAAGAAATTATAAATCAGGCCAAATAATCAATTCTTGTTTTTCTTTGATTAGATGCGATGGTTAAGAAAAAGCTCCTAAGAGCTTTTTTTTAGTGGAACCTCTAAAGTTTTTTTCTTCTTTTTTTGCTCAAGAATCGTGATGCCTAGAACTATGATTATGCCACCTATTATGGTGTTACTAGTGATTATTTCATTCAAGAATATTGCACTAAAAATTACAACAAACATTGGTTCTACTGAACTTATGAGTGTAGCAGAACTAGGTCCGACGATACTTAATCCTTCATAAAAGCAAATGGAAGCCAGAATTGTTGAAATGAGTGCTAATAGAAGAGCACTCATAATAGTGCTTGGTTGTGATGAGATTAAAGGTGTATTAGTAAAAAGGCTTTGAATACACATTGCGATAGCTGTTGTAGAAGCAACATATGCAGTTACAACTACTCCTCCGAGTTTCTGAGTTTCTTTTTCTGAAAGACCTAAACAATAAGCACCGTAAGTAATAGAACCAATAAAGGCAAAAATGACACCCTTGGTATTTAAAGGTTCCTTTACATATAAGACAATAATTAAACCGAGAATAGTTATTATTAGAGCGATGATCTTTCTTAGAGTCACCTTCGATCTTGTGATGAATCTTTCAAACAAGAGGACGAATACTGGATGTGTAAACAGTATTAAAGTTGCGACACTGCTCGAAATATACTTGTATGAAGTATAAAGCGTAGAGGTCGCAATAGTAAAACCTAGTAGAGCGATTGTGATGATATAAACTAAATTTTTTTTGGAAGTTTTATAAGGCATTTTTTTTAGGAAGATATAAATCCATAATAAAATAGCTGCTAAGCTAAAACGCATAAAGAGAAGGGTAGACACAGCTGTCCCTTCTTTAAGTGCGTTGATTGAAAATATTGGCATTAAAGCATAGGTTATTGCAGAAATGACGATCAATAGAACGCCAGTGTTCTCTTTACTCTTCATCCCTAACATCCTTGTACCTTATTTTTTTGATTGTTATATCGGTCTTTTTAAGTAAATCGATATATTCACCTTTAACAACGTCTCCGTTGCTAAGTTCTAAAATCTGTATGATCGGTCTAAGTGGGAAGTCGACATTAGTATCCGTAACAACTGCTGTTTGACGGGTTGATAAATCAACGAGTGTTCCTACAGGGTAAGGGTTGACTCTTCTTACAAACAAATTGGCAATATCAAAATCAAATTTAGTACCGGCATTGCCCATGATATATTCAATTGCCTCATTAGCAGGTACTGCTGGCGAACCAACTGAGTCGGAAACCATTTTGTCATATGTATTACAAATCGCTACGATTCGTGCGTTTTTATGTATAGCGTTTCCAAGTAAACTGTTTGGAAAACCTGTACCATCATAATGTTCGTGATGTTGTAGGATGACAATCTTTGAAGTTGCTGAGAATCCTTTGTTGTCTTTTACATAAGTATATCCTTGTGTTGTATGTGACTTGTATTCCTCATACTCTGAGGTGGTAATTTCCTCGCCGGCTTCTAATACACTTGTTGGAATAAATACCTTCCCTAGATCATGCAGTATTGCCCCTATGAAAAGGGTGAGTAAGTCGTGTTTATTCATCCTAAGCGCTATACCGGTAACCAAAGATAATACTGCCACATTTAAGGAATGTTCATAAGTATATTCACCTAAATGTTTTATATCAATAACATTAATGAGTAAATTATGTGATTTCATAATGTCTTCTATGATCGCATCTGAAATATTTTTCAAATTATCAACATATTTACTCATAACTTTAGCTTCAAGTCTTTTATTTAGCTCTCTATCAGGGCTAAGCTTTTTGCTTAAATCTTGCTCAATGTTTTTAAAGGTTTCTTTTATTGTCTTAACTGCAGCATATCGAAGTTCTGGTTTTATGACATCTTCAATTTCAACATCTGAATAGCCATCATCAATATACACAGTATTGATACCTGAATGTTTTACTTTCTCTAACAATGACGGTGTTAGTGTTGTTCCTGCTCTGAGGAGGATGTTACCGTTGGCATTGTGTATTGTTTTTGCTAGTTTAGTTTCTTGTTTGATACAATTTACTGGAATAATTCTCATAGTAGCCTCTTTTTCTATTTTCTCCTTAAGATTATACCTCAAATTGGGTCAAAAAGATATTATTAAGTGATTGTAAAATAACATTTCGTTGTTCGAAAAAAATAAACATTTTATGCATATTCTTTTGATTTTTTATAGTGAATATAGTAGAATATTAAAGAGTGTGTTCGAATGATAAAAAAGCGTGAAAATGAGTAAAATGAATGTTATAGCATTAACTGATAGTTAAAAATATAACGAACTCTTAATTATTTTATAACGTCTTTTTAAATTATTTTAAAAATAGATTTTACGGAAGTAATTGTTACATTATGTTAAGAATTGCTCTGAGGAACACAAAATATTTAAGATGAAATCTTAATGGTTTTAAAAGGGGGTACAACATGGGTCTTCTTTCTTTTAAAGGTGGTATTCATCCACCGCACGCAAAGAAATCGACTGAAAAAAAACCTGTAGAACAAGCTGTTCAGCCTAAAATCGTTGTGATTCCACTTCAGCAACACATTGGTGCGCCATGTGAAGCTTTAGTGAAAGCAGGTGATTATGTAAAAGTAGGACAAAAGATTGGTGAGGCGCCATCATTTGTATCTGCTCCGGTACACAGTAGTGTTTCAGGTATTGTCAAAGAAGTTTCAAAAAAATCGACTCTTGGGGGAAAAACAACATGCGTTGTCATAGAGTCTGATGGAGAAAATGCTATCAGTGAAGAAGTAAAGCCTAAAGGTGACATTTCATCATTAGATGGTAAAGAAATCCTTAACATCATTAAAGAAGCTGGTATTGTTGGTATGGGTGGTGCAGGATTCCCTACGCACGTAAAATTATCACCGCCACCTAATAAACCAATAGAGTTTGTAATTCTTAATGGTGCTGAGTGTGAACCTTATTTAACGGCTGATCATCGCTTGATGTTAGAATCGCCAGAAAAGATAATCTATGGTCTGAAAGCTTTGATGAAGGTTTTAGATGTTAAAAAGGGTTTTATTGGTATCGAGGTTAACAAAATGGATGCGCTAGATAAGTTGACTCAGTTGACAGAAAAAGATGATTCGATTTCTGTTGTTGGTTTAAAGACTAAGTATCCACAAGGTGCTGAAAAGCAGTTGATTTATGCTTGTACAAAGCGTCAAGTACCATCAGGTGGTTTACCACTTGAAGCAGGTGCGGTAGTATCAAACGTGGCAACAGCAGCAGCTGTATCAGATGCCATTAAAATTGGTATGCCACTTGTTGAGAGAATCTGTACAATTACAGGTGGTGGTATTAAAGAACCAAAGAATATGCTTATTAAAACGGGAACATTATTGTCAGAAATCGTTGAACAATGTGGTGGTTTTACTGATGATGTTGGTAAAGTAATCTGGGGTGGTCCAATGATGGGTATATCAATGTCTACATTAGAGATCCCGGCAACTAAAACAGCTTCTGGAATATTGTGTTTAACAGAAGAAGAAGCTTATGTACCTGATGCATCATCATGTATTAAGTGTGGAAAATGTGTGGATATTTGTCCTGCATTTATTCAACCAATGCTTCTTGATGCATATTCGATGAGAAGGAATTATGATCAGACAGAAAAACTAAGAGTACTTGATTGTATCGAGTGTGGTTCTTGTTCATTTGTCTGTCCTGCAAAAAGAGAGCTTCTTCAATCTATTAGAGTTGCAAAAAAAGAAGTGCTCGCTAAAAGAAAAAGAGTATAGGGAGGGAACATGGAGCATAAACTAAATCTATCATCATCTCCTCATATTCGTTCGAATGATAAAACAAGCACTATTATGAGAGATGTGGTTATCGCATTAACACCAGCAACATTATACGGCTTTTATATTTTCGGTATGAATGCAGTCATGGTTGTTGCATTAACAATTATCGCTGCAGTAGTAACTGAAGCTTTAATGTGCAAATTGAGAAAAAGACCTATTACTATAGGTGATTGGTCAGCAGTAGTAACTGGTTTACTACTTGCTATGAACTTACCTGCTAATGCCACATGGTGGATGGCAATCGTCGGTGCTATATTTGCTATTGCAATTGCAAAACATGCATTTGGTGGTTTGGGACATAACTTTGTTAACCCAGCGCTTGCTGCCAGAGCATTTTTAATGTCAGGCTGGATGGGTAGAATGACTGCCTATACAGTACCTAAATTACATACAGTATCTCAAGCTACACCATTGAATGTTGTTAAGCAAGCAATGGCTGAAGGTGGCAATGGCTTAGAAGCGTTAAGGGGTGCAGATGTTACACTTGCTGATATGTTCTTAGGAAATATTGGTGGTGTTATTGGTGAAACATCGGCATTGTTATTAATCTTAGGTGGATTATATTTAATCTTTAGAGGTGTTATTACTTATAGAATTCCTACTTTCTATATAGGTACAGTAGCTGTTCTTTCGTTCTTCTTATATGGATTTGATTTAGAACTAGTACTTTATATGTTATTAGGTGGTGGTTTGATGTTAGGTGCTTTCTTTATGGCTACTGATTATGCATCGTCACCAATCAATCCAAAAGGGCAAATTATATTTGCAATTGGATGTGGTATTTTAACTGTTATTATTAGAAGATTCGGCGGCTATCCAGAAGGTGTATCATATTCAATTCTATTAATGAATGTTGCTGCGCCGCTTATCGAAAAGTACTCATCGCCTAAAGTATTTGGAGGTGGTAAGTAATGAAAGAAATAATTAAATTAGGTCTTGTATTATTCTTAGTATGTGCCATTGCTGCTACAGCACTTGGTATGACGAATGAAGTTACCAAAGTTCAAATAGAGCAAAATGCGATTGTTGCTGCTAGAGAAGCACGTCAAGCCGTTTATCCAACTGCGGATGATTTTGTTTTAATCGCTACAACAGCAGAGGTAGAGTATGAAGCACATCCATCTGCAGATGCATTTTTAAGTGAGAACACAGTTGTTAGAGAGGTCTATAAAGCAATGACTTCAGGTGAACACGTTGGTTTCGTTATTAAAACTGCACCAAGCGGTTATGGTGGAGAAGTAGGCGTAACGGTTGGATTATCTCTTGATGGTACAATTCAAGGTGTTCAAGTTGATACACCTAATGAAACTCCAGGTTTAGGCGCGAAAGCTAAAACACCAGCCTTTTATGATCAATATGAGAATCTAACAGTAACTTCTCCAATTGAAGTGTTAAAGGTTGAAGTGAATGACGAAAACGCCATTCAATCAATTTCAGGTGCAACAATTACTTCACAAGCAGTTACTGATGGTGTTAATTATGGCCAAGCAGTCATTGAAACATTTAAATAGGAGGTGTGGTTATGAGAATGAAGAACTTAACCAATGGATTGATTAAAGAAAATCCAATTTTTGTTCAACTACTCGGTATGTGTCCAACATTGGCGGTTACCACGTCTGCTACAGATGGTTTCGCCATGGGTGCTGCAACAACAGTAGTATTGGTACTTGCTAATATTGTAATTTCTTTAATTAGAAAATTGGTACCAAGTAAGATTAGAATTCCAATCTTTATCGTTGTTATAGCAACATTCGTAACAATGGTTGGATTGTTTATGAAGGCATATTTACCAGCTCTTGATGAGAGTTTAGGTTTATTTATCCCATTGATTGTTGTTAACTGTTTGATTTTAGCAAGAGCAGAAGCTTTTGCATTTAAAAATGGTCCATTGGATTCAGCATTAGATGGTATTGGTATGGGTCTTGGATTTACAATTGCATTAACTATTTTAGGTATTGTAAGAGAAATCCCTGGTAATGGTACATTCTTTGGTATGTCAGTAACTCCTGAGTGGTTTGAACCAGCAGTTATTATGATTTTACCAGCAGGTGCATTCTTAGCTTTAGGCTTACTATTAGCTGCAAAGAATGCGTTTGACATGAGAAAAGGAAACTAGGAGGGTATTATGGGAGACGCAAGTTTATTTGTCATTATTGTTAGTGCCATCTTAGTAAACAACTTTGTTTTGTCTAGATTCTTAGGGATCTGTCCTTTCTTAGGTGTTTCAAAGAAAGTAGATACGGCACTAGGTATGGGTATGGCTGTTACATTCGTTATGACGATGGCAGGTATCATTACCTATTTTGTAGATGTTTTAGTTTTAAAGCATTTTGATATTGAGTATATGCAGACTATTGCATTTATCTTAGTTATTGCATCACTTGTTCAGTTTGTTGAGATTGTTTTACAGAAAGTATCACCAGCTTTATATCAAGCTCTTGGTGTATTCTTACCTCTTATAACAACAAACTGTGCTGTACTAGGTTTAGCTTTATTGAACATTCAATTTGAGTTTAACTTAGCGCAAGTTGTAGCGCACTCTGTAGGTGCTGCACTAGGTTTTACACTAGCAATTGTTTTATTTGCTGGTATTCGTGAAAAACTAGAAATTTCAGATATTCCAGAACCTTTTAAAGGATTTCCAATTGCGCTGATATCAGCAAGTATGATGGCAATGGCATTCTTAGGTTTCTCTGGACTTGTATAGGAGGCTGACATGAATATTGATTTTAGTTTAGTTTTAAAATCTGTAGCCAGCCTTAGTGGACTAGGCTTAGTCTTTGGTGCAGGACTTGCATTTGCATCACAAAAGTTTAAAGTAGAGTTAGATCCAAGAATAGAGCTGGTAAACGAAGCTTTACCTGCAGCTAACTGTGGTGGTTGTGGTTATCCTGGATGTATGGCGTTTGCAACTGCTGTAGTTAATGGTGAAGCACCAGTTAATGGATGTCCAGTAGGTGGTACTGAATGTGCAGCTAATGTGGCAGAAATTATGGGTGTAGATGCATCTGCTGCAGATCCACAAGTTGCTAAAGTTCTATGTACTGGTAAATTAGGTGTTTGTAAAGAAGAATTTACGTATCATGGTATAGATTCTTGTTTAGCAGCCAATATGATTGCAGGTGGTTCTAAAGCTTGTCAGTTTGGTTGTATCGGTTTTGGTTCATGTGCAGATGTTTGTCCGTTTGGTGCTATTGAAATTGATGAAAATCACTTAGCTAGAGTTATTCCTGAGAAATGTGTGGCGTGTGGTAAATGTGTAGACGTTTGTCCAAAACACATTATTCATATGGTTCCGAAAGAGCAATTTGTTGTAGTTGCTTGTTCGAATCTTGAAAAAGGTGGATTTGTAAAGAAAAATTGTGCTGAAGCATGTATTGCATGTGGTATTTGTGAACGTTCATGTCCATTCGATGCAATTCATGTTGAGAACAATGTTGCTATTATCGATTACGCTAAGTGTACAAATTGTATGATTTGTGCTGAAAAGTGTCCAACAAAAGCGATTGAAGCTCAATTTGATAAAAGAAAAACTGCTAAGATAGTAGATGACTTATGTATTGGTTGTACAATCTGTAAGAAAGTATGTCCAGTAAGTGCTATCGAAGGTGAAGTTAAGCAGGTTCATGAAGTTGATCCTGAAAAGTGTGTAGGCTGTGGTCTATGTGCTGAAAAGTGTCCTAGAGACGCCATTAATATGATTTAAGTTGAAGAGCTGATTTTCAAATCAGCTCTTTTTTTTATGCAAATGTTTCATTAATCTTTCAAAAGGAAAGTGAGTCTATTTTTTTTGTTTAAAATAGGTAATAATGGTTATATAAATAGAAAGAAATAGTACAAAACGACTTATATTACTATACGAATTGAAATGATTTGTGAGATTGTTGTATACTATATGTATGTTTGAAAGGAGCAATTATGTTTAACACTTTAGATTTAATCGATCAGGAAATCCTAAAACTCTTGTCAGAAAATGCGAGGATGTCATATGTAGAGATAGGTAAGCGTGTAAATTTATCAAGAGTTGCGGTTAAATCGCGAATGGAAGCTTTAGAAAATGAAGGAATAATTGAAAGATATAGTATTGTGATTAATCCTGAAAAAGTTGGTCGTATGATCTCTGCATTTTTTGATGTAGAAACTGAACCTTCAAGGCTTTTAGAAGTTGCTAAGAAAATAACTGCTTTAGACCAAGTAACGGATGTTTATCAAATGACAGGCTCTTCCAAACTTCATGTTCATGCTACCTTGGAACTAAATGAGGACTTAGAACGTTTTTTAAGAGAAGATATGTATGTTATTGGAGGCATTGTGAAAATCGATTGCAATATGATTGTGTCGAGATTTAAAACTAGAAAGGGTTTGAGGATTTAATGAAAGTATACTTAGATTTATTTATGGCCTTCTTCAGATGCGGCATTTTTGCATTTGGTGGAGGTCCTGCAACTGTACCATTAATTGAAAATGAAGTTGTCAATACATTTCAATGGTTGAGTATAGGTGAGTTTGGTGATGCCTATGCTGTGGTTAGTACTTTACCTGGGCCTATTACTACAAAAATGGCAGCTTTGATTGGTTATAAGATGGGCGGGGTATTAGGATCTGTTATTGCGATTATTGGAATTGTTTTACCATCTGCAATTGCAGTTGTTCTTTTATTTTCTTTTTATCAAAAAAATAAAGATGCCAAATGGATGCAAGGTATGATGAAGGGTGTCAGACCAGTAGTTGCTGTATTACTGTTTCAGGTATTCTATAAGATGGCAAAATCAGCTTTTGGTTTAACGGCATTTAATTTAAAGTATGCAAGTATAACTGGTGCGATCGCACTTGTAGCTGCTATTATGCTCTTTAAGTTTAAGCTTCATCCAATTGTGATGATTGTGTTGTCGTTAATATTTGGTGGATTCTTTTTGGGATAGGGGGCTTTTATGCAGTTTAATCCGTTAGAGAAGCGGTTCCCATCAGTTAGGAATCCTATTTACTCTAATAAAGGAATGGTATGTACATCTCAGCCGTTAGCTGCTGAAGCGGGTGCTGAGATATTAAGAAAAGGTGGTAATGCAGTAGATGCTGCAGTTGCTACAGCTGCCTGTCTAACCGTTGTTGAGCCTACATCAAATGGTATTGGTGGCGATGCATTTGCTATTGTTTGGATGAAAGATCAAATGTATGGATTAAATGCCAGTGGTCCTTCGCCCGAAGGTATTTCTATTGATAAGGTGAAAAGTATGGGTTATGAGGAAATGCCTAAATTTGGTATGACGCCTATAACAGTGCCAGGTGCCCCGAAAGCATGGTCATCTTTGATTTCGAAATTCGGAAAGTTAACACTTGAAGAGGTATTGGCACCTGCAGTAAGAATTGCTCGTGAGGGTTACCCTGTGAGTCCGACGCTTGGAAAATCATGGGGAAAAGCTGTTAGGAGTTATTCTAAACAAGAAGACAATGTTTTTAAAGAATGGATGAAAGTATTCACTCATGAAGGGCATGCGCCTAAAATTGGTGATGTAGTAACTTTACCAGATCATGCAGATACATTGGAGCTTATTGGACAAACAGATGCAGAAGCATTTTATAAAGGTATGTTAGCAGATAAAATTGATGAGACTTCTAAAAAATATGGTGGTTTTATTAGAAAATCTGATTTAGAAAACTTTGAACCTACTTGGGTTAAACCAATTTCAATAAATTATAAAGGTTATGATGTATGGGAAATTCCACCAAATGGACAAGGGATTATTGCTTTGATGGGTTTAAATATTATGAAAGCATTGCCTCAAAAGGCGTTTGGTACAGTAGATTTTTATCATCAACAGTTTGAAGCTATGAAATTGGCCTTTTCTGATGGTCTTCATTACATAACAGACCCAGAGCAAATGGGTATAACAAGTTCTAGTTTGTTGTCTGAAGAATATGGCAAGAAACGTGCAACTTTAATAGGTGATCAAGCTATTGAGCCTGAGGTGGGTGAACCTTTAAAAAGCGGTACGGTTTATCTTGCAACAGCGGATAAAGATGGCAACATGGTTTCTTATATTCAAAGTAACTATATGGGATTTGGTTCTGGTGTTGTAATACCGGGTACGGGTATTGCTATGCAAAATAGAGGTCATACCTTTAAACTTGATAAAAATCATGTGAATGCTTTACAACCTAATAAAAGGACATATCATACGATTATTCCTGGCTTCATTACCAAGAATAATATGGCTATAGGACCATTTGGTGTAATGGGTGGGTTTATGCAGCCACAGGGCCATATGCAAGTGATTTTAAATATGATTGATTACAATATGAATCCTCAGGATGCTTTAGATGCTCCAAGGTGGCAATGGGTTAAAGGTAAAACATTTTCTGTAGAAGCTTCTTTAAATCATGATGTTGTTCGTCAATTGTCTTTAAAAGGTCATCAAGTTCAAATGACGCCAGAAGTTGGTAGTTTTGGAAGAGGTCAAATAATACTTAAAACTGAAAATGGTGTGTACGTTGGTGGTACGGAATCTCGAACCGATGGACATATTGCAATATTATAGATCAGCCTAGGCTGATCTATTTGCTTTTACCAAACTTATTAGATAGTATTTTGTTAGACAAGGAGGTCACGATGAGAAAAACAATCAAATATGCTACATTCATATTTCTTTTAACATATATACCAATTATCGTATATGGAGTTTATATTCTAAATTTTAAAGTCTATGATAGTCAATCTATGTTTGCAGGATTAGACTCATTAGGTGACAATATCTTCGTGATTTTTCTGTTAATTATAGATACCATTCTGCTGATGTTATGTATCTTAATTAGAAGTTACCTTGTCTATAAGGAGAATAAAGGATTGGGTAGTAAAACTGAGAGGAATGCAAAAGCTAGAATTCAAGTAATCATGATCTTATTAATAAGTCTGTTTGTTTTGGTAATGTATTATCCTATAAAGGGATTTGTTACAGATTTTGATTATGTGTATTTAGAACCAACCTTTGAGGAGGTTTCAGATTTGGCTGAAGAAGAGGACTATCTAAGCATTCTGATTTATGAAGAACAATATTCTGTTGAAACCACAGGATTAAGAGAAGTTGATAAAGAAGTAGGTATTTATTACTATGATGCAATTGTTATTGAAAGTGATGAACCTATTGTTATTAGTGTTAGAAAATATTATACTGTGAAAAATGTAACCAAGAAAAAAAGTGATGTTAGATTAGTTTTAATGGGGATATCTTATCTAGAGAGAGAGTGATAGATTTCTTGTTCATTTTAGTTGAATCTGATAAAATGAATGGAATAGGATTGAATTATATGGAAAATAATGTAAAATAGAGGTAGAGATGAAAAAAATAATATTAGCATCAGGTTCACCTAGAAGAAAAGAAATTCTAGAAGCTGTAGGTGCAAGTTTTGAAATTGTAACTAGTGACATTGAAGAAGTGGTTCGTGAAGGTGAAACACCTGAAACGGTTGTAGCGGCTCTTGCATTTGAAAAGGCCATAGATGTAGCTAATGAAGCAGAGGAAGGTACCCTTGTTATTGCTGCAGATACCATTGTTTATAAAGATAAGATAATGGGGAAACCTAAAGATGAGGAAGAAGCTTTTTCGATGTTACAATCATTGAGAAATGATCAACATACTGTACTAACAGGATTTTGTGTCATAGAAGCAGGTACATTAAATAAAATTGTTCATGTCGTAGAAACTAAGGTCTTTACTAAAGATTATTCTGATGAAAAGATAAGAAATTATATTGCGACAGGAGAAGTTTTCGGTAAAGCAGGCGCTTATGCTATTCAAGGTTTGGGCGGACTGTTGATTGATCGCATTGAGGGTGATTACTTAAATGTTGTTGGTTTGCCTATTTCAGCATTGGAAGATGTACTCGAAAAACACTTTGATATCAAATTCCTATAAGGAGTAAAAGTGAATATAAAATCAATCCCTAGTTTTGATAGACCAAGAGAAAAGCTTTCAATTTATGGAGCTTGTGGCTTAAGTGATGCTGAGTTATTAGCTATTGTTTTGCAATCTGGTTCGAGAGAAGAATCAGCTGTAGCATTAGGTCAAAAAATTGCTTGTATGTTCGAAGAAGGTTTGCAAGGACTTTCAGATGTGACTGTTGAAGAACTTACCTGCATAAAAGGGATTGGTCAAGCTAAAGCTTGTCAAGTATCAGCAGCTGTTGAACTTGGTAAGCGAGTTTGTATGAGTCAGAAGCAAATTCTAGGGGTGATTAAATCACCTAAAATGGTTGCAGATTTTTTCTGTGTGGAACTGAAACATGAACACAAGGAAAAGTTCTTAGTTGTTTTCTTGAATACAAAAAATATGATTACTGCTTATGAGGTGATTTCTGTAGGGAGTTTAAGTTCGTCTATTGTACATCCACGTGAGGTTTTTAAAAGAGCTATTAAGCGAAGTGCTGCTTCAATTATATTGGTTCATAACCATCCAAGTGGTAATCCTCAACCGAGTAAAGAAGATCATCAAGTTACGGAAAGACTTCTAAAAGTTGCAGAAATTGTAGGAATAAAAATTTTAGATCACTTGATTGTAAGTGGCGAAGATTACTATTCATTTAAAGAAATGGATTTAATATAGTGCTTTTTAGCACTATTTTCTTTTTTGTCACAAAAAAACGTAAAAAATATGGTACTATTATAGGTAGAGAATTTATAAAAAAAAGATAATAAATTCAGTAATTCTATGGCATTCAGCCATTTATTATAGTACAATCTTTGAGTACAGAATTGGAAGGAGAAAACAACTTGGGATTATATGACTTATTCAACAGGGAAATTGGTATCGATTTGGGTACTGCAAATACATTGGTGACAAAAAATGATAAGAAAATTATTTTGAGAGAACCGTCAGTAGTTGCGATGAATTTAAATACACAGCAGGTAGTCGCTGTTGGTGCAGAAGCGAAAGAAATGATTGGTAGAACACCTGGTAATATTAAGGCTATTCGCCCACTACGAGATGGTGTAATTGCAGATTTTACAGTAACTGAGAAAATGATTAAATACTTTATAAAAAAGACACATCCAAAGCAAGGTCCATTTGGCTCAATCAATGTAGCTATTTGTGTACCGTCGGGTGTAACAGAAGTTGAGAAAAAAGCCGTTATTGAAGCTGCAGAATCTGCGGGTGCAAAAAAGGTTATGCTTATAGAGGAACCAATGGCTGCGGCGATTGGTGCAGGTTTACCTATTGAAGATGCTTTTGGTTCAATGGTTGTAGACATCGGTGGTGGTACAACGGAAATTGCCGTTATTTCATATGGTGGTATTGTTTTATCAAGATCGATTCGTGTAGGTGGTGATGAGTTAGATGAAGCCATTGTTCAGTTTGTTCGTAAAGAGTATAACTTGATGATTGGTGAAAGAACTGCTGAGGAAATCAAAATCAATATAGGTTCTGCATATCCGCTTAAAGAGACGTTACAAATGGATGTGACAGGTAGAAACTTGCTAACAGGTTTACCAAAAACATTTACTTTAACTTCAAAGGAAATTTTACTTGCTCTAAAAGAGCCAGTGAACTCTATCGTAGAAGGTGTAAGATATGCTCTTGAGAGAACACCACCAGAATTATCGTCTGATATTATCCAACGTGGTATTATGCTAACAGGTGGTGGTGCGATGTTAAAGGGATTAGATGTACTAATTAAACAAGAAACACAAGTGTCGGTTGTTATTGCTGAAAATCCACTTGATTGTGTTGCTGTAGGTACGGGTATTGCAGCAAAAGAATTAAGATACTCAAGTAAACCAAGCAAAAAATCTAGAAACTATTAGGAGTGATGATGGATGGCAATAAAGTAAAAAGATGGTTGATCATAGTTGTCGCAATATTTGTCATTACAATCATGGGTATTACCATGGGCGGACGGGAGCGTGTAACCTTTGTAGAAAATGCAGTAGGTTCTGTTATTGCTCCTATCCAAAAAGGTTTCTATAATGTAGGTAGTTTTATTAGCGATAAAATTAGACCCATAGTTTCTATATGGAAAATCGAAGAAGAGAACAAACAACTCTCTATTGAAAATGAAAAGCTTCACCAACAGTTAATTGAAGCTCAATTGACTGTAAATGAATTAGAGGATTTAGAGAGTTTGCGTACTGCATTGAATTATGCAAATAACCAAAAAATTGAAAATTATGTTACTGCAAATATTATTGCTAAAGACACTGGCAATTGGTACAGTATGTTTACCATTGACAAAGGAACAGCAGATGGAGTTACTAAGAACAGTGCAGTTATGAATGGTGATGGTCTAGTAGGCTTAGTCTATGAAGTTGGAACAAACTGGGGGCAAGTAATTACAATTATTGATAATAAGAGCAATATCGGTTTTGAAGTATTAGATGCTGATCAGACTTACGATGGTATGTTACACGGTAGTGTTGATGCAGTTATTACCGGTGAACTTTTAGATCCTAGAGCCACTGTTGGTGAAGGCAATATTGTTGTAACATCAGGTCTTGGTATTTATCCAAAAGGGATTCATATTGGACATATTAGTGAAGTTATCTATGACGAGGATGATCTGTTAACATCTGTGGTAGTTGAACCTTCAGTAAATTTTAAAAACATCGATAGATTGTTTGTTATACCAAAGGATGAAACAGAAAATGATCAATAGTGATATTCATATTAAATATAGATATTTGTTTGTAATCATTATCTTAAACTATATATTGCAGTCCACAATATTTCAAGCATGGAAGTTAGATGGTGTTTCAGCAAATCTAACGCTTGTTCTAGTGATTGTAATGACCATTATATATGGATTGGAAAAGGGCTTGTTTACTGCAGTACTTGCTGGATTACTTGTAGATGTATTCTTAAGTATGGCTGTTGGAATAAACCTATTTATTCTTGTCATAATATCGATTTTGATAAGTATTATAGGTAGACCTTTATTTACAGGTAATAAGTTAACACTGGTCTTCATGACTGCAATAAGTACTTTACTGTATCATTTAATGTATTTCTTTTTTATGTACTTCTTGAATAAGGGTGTTAGTTTTAGATTGGTTATGACACATATAGTACCTGTGGAAATAATTTTGAACTCGATAGCGTGTGTATTAATTTACCACTTCTCTGTGAAGTGGATTGAAAGATATAAATTGGATTAGACAGTTCTTTAGGACTGTCTTTATTTGAAAGGTGACATTTTGTTTGAAAAAATATTTGATAGAAGACATTTTGTAGTACTTATTATAATCATACTATTTGCAGTATTAATGTATAGACTTGCGCAAATAACCATCATAGATGGTGAAATGTATCGTGAAAAGGCGGATGATTCTTTTTTACAAAGAATTACACTTTCTGCGAAAAGAGGAGATATATATGATGCAAATGGTGTTTTACTAGCTGAAAATATTCCTAGTTATACTGTTAAATTTTTAGATGCACCTCAAAATGCTTCAGAAATTGACCGTGTGGCGATTGAACTTCTGACTCTTTTAGAGGATAGAGATGAAATGTATTTAGAATTTCCTATTCAAATTATAGATGATAGGTTTTATTTTAGAGATGATTTAAGTACACGAGCTTGGTTAGCAAGTAATGGCTTTCCAATAAATAGCTCTGCTGAATATGTATACGAACAAATCAGAGAGCAAGAATATATAGACAAGAGCCTTAATATGTATGATGCACAAAAAATGTTGTTGTATCAAGGTATTAGTTTGCCTATCTCGGTTAAATCGATGAAGTTTCTTAATGATTTGAATAAAGAAAGATTTTTGGAACGTTATAGTTTTGACGTTAATATGACCGCAGAACAAGCATTTGAAGCATTAAAAGAGAATTTTATTAGAACATCGGATCAAGAAAAATACACTGATGAGGAAATGCTTAAAATCATTACTGTTAGAGATGCTTTTAGAAAACAAGGTTATCTATCGTATATACCAGTAGAAATTGCCAATAATATTTCTAAGGAAACAGCTATTTTGATTCAAGAAAGAGGTATGGATTTTCCTGGTGTTTCTATAGAAATTGACCCTGTAAGAAATTATCCTTTTGGTGAGAGTGCTGCACATGTTATTGGTTACATGGGTAAAATTTCATCAATGAGAGAAATTGAAAAATACAATTCTGAGACAGGTTACAATCCTAATGACATGATTGGTAAAACAGGCTTGGAAAATACATATGAAGATGTATTGCATGGTGAAGATGGTTATAAGTTCATCTATGCAGATGCAAAGGGAAATTACATTGGAGACTTTATTGAAGGTATTCCAGGTAAGGAAACCAAAGAGTCGGATTCTGGAAAAGACATTCAATTAACTCTAGACATTGAACTACAACAAGCTGTAGAACACTATTTAGAGTATGGTCTAGGTCAAATTCAAGCTGGAGAGCCTTATGTATCCCAGTGGGGGCAAATGAATTATAAGCCCTATAAGAATGCTAAATCCGGTGCTGCAATGGTTGTAAAAGTAGACACTGGTGAAGTGTTAGCACTTGTGAATTATCCAAGTTATGACTTAAATCTATTTGCAACAGGTATTACTACAAAAGATTATAACTCACTTAAACCAGAAAACCCTAGGAATCCATTGGATCCAAGACCTTTGTATAACATTGCAACGAATACTGCCGTTCAACCGGGGTCTACATTTAAGCCAATTACAGTTCTTGCTGCAATTGAACAGGGATTAGACCCATATGAAAAGCTATATACAGCTGGTGTTGTTGAACTAGGAAAGCAACTTTATAGATGTTGGTACTATAGAGCGCCATATCACCGTATACATGGTTCTATTAATGCGATGACAGCTCTTGAAGTATCTTGTAACTATTTTATGTTTGATATTGTCAGAGGTTATGATTATTATAGAAATCGTGACCTAGACTTTAAAATGGACACAGAAATTCTTCTGGATTATGCTAGAAAATTTGGTCTCGGAGAAGGTTCTGGTTTGGAGATTTATGAGACTATAGCAGGACTTCCGAGTGAAGATGTAAAAAAACGCACTCAAATAAATGGTTTGAGATGGTTTTTAGACGGTGTATTAGATGAATACTTTGATCCTGAAAGAATGGCTGATGAAGATGAAAAAGATCTTATTATCGATGAAATCACAAGATGGGTAGATGAGTATTTAGCAGGTACATTAACGCGTAACGAAACTATACGACGTTTGATGGCTTTAAACCCTGTTACTGACTATGATCAAACATCATTGTTGGCAGATTACATTTACTATGATTATTTTAAGCAAATTCCTTGGCGCGAGGGTGATGATTTAAACTTATCTATAGGTCAGGGTGACCATAGATACACAGTTGCCCAGATGGTTAGATTTGTCGCAGCAGTTGCTAATGGTGGATATTTACATGATTTGACACTTATTAAAGAAGTTGATGGTGAATCTAAATTATCTCCAGCAACTGAACCTATCGATATGGTTGATACCGCAAATTTAGAGTATATACGTGAAGGAATGAGATTGGTTGCTCATGGTTCAAGAGGATCTTCAAAAGTTGTTTTCAGAAACTTTGACATAGAAGTAGGGGCTAAGACTGGTACAGCTCAAGCAGCTGGTCGTATTCCTCCTGAAGATGAACTAGGATATATCCGTCAAGTTTTCCCTGATGTATTAAAACAGGCAAATGCGGGAATTCGTGAAACCAGTGAAAATTATCTTACTTTGACTCAGCAAGAAATTGAAGATGAAACAACACGCATATTAGAAGAAAGAAATGCTGAATTGGCTGCTTTGATGAATGCCTTTAATGAATTAGAAGATGGTGAAGAAAAAGATGCTTTATCATCTAAAATTCAATCGAAAGCACAAGGTACCTACATAGACCAAGGTTTTATTATGAGAGAAGTGTTGTTAGATTTAAGTGGAGACCGAATTACCAATGAAATGATTGATAGTTATCAACAAGAAAAAGATCCATTTACTTGGTTTATATCTTTTGCTCCATATGATGATCCGGAAATTGCTGTTGTTGTTTTAATCCCACAAGGTGGTAGTGGTGGATATGCTGCTCCGATTGTACGTGATATCTATGCGACATACTTTGGTTTGTTCGATCATGAAGAAATGTTGATGGAGTAACCACAAGATGTGCGATTTCCATTTGAAATAATTGCTATATGTAGTATAGTAGTAAGTAGGTAAGTATAAATGGGGGTTAGTTTGAATAAGATAGTTGAATTTAAAGGTACATCCGAAGGCATTGTACTGCAAATTAGACCATTTCACTGTTTTGAAGAGGTTGCTGAGTGTATTCATAAGAAGTTTGAAAAATCAGCTCAGTTTTTTACCGGTGCTACGATTGTTGGTATAGAGGGTGAAATAGGTGTTGAAAAAAATCGATTTGAACTGTATAAACTTTTGACGGAAGTATATAAATTAAACGTTATTAGTTTAGACAGAGTTGTTAAAATAGAAAAAGAAGCGGAACCAGAAGCTAAACCAGAACCTATAGTTGAAGAAGTTATAGTTGAGGAGCCTGTGATTAAAGCTTTGGATTACAATGAATATGATACTAAAATTGTAAGAAAAAATTTACGTTCTGGAATGGGTGTTTCTTACGATGGCAATATTGTCGTCGTTGGTGATGTTAATCCAGGTGCTGAAATTGAAGCTGGTGGTAATGTAATTGTTATGGGTAAATTAAGAGGTATGGTTCATGCGGGTAAGTTTGGTAATAAAGAAACTTATATCATTGCATCAAAGTTGATTCCGACACAAATCAGGATAGCTAATATTATTGCTAGAGCGCCTGAGGACGATCATATAGATGAATTGAAGCCAGAAATTGCACATTTGAAATCTGGTCATATGAGTATTGAGGAATTATAGAGAGGGGCTATAAAATGGGTGAAGTTATTGTAGTAACGTCTGGTAAAGGTGGAGTTGGTAAAACAACTACTACTGCAAATATTGGCGCAGGACTAGTAAGTTTAGGAAAAAAAGTTGCAGTTATTGATGCTGATATTGGTTTAAGAAATTTAGATGTTGTTCTAGGTCTAGAAAATAGAATTGTATACGATATAGTAGACGTTGTTTCTGAGAACTGTAAGTTAAAACAAGCACTGATTAGAGACAAAAGATTTGATGGTTTGTATTTACTTCCAGCAGCACAAACAAAAGACAAAGATGCAGTTTCTACAGATCAAATGGTTAAACTTTGTTCAGATCTAAGTGAGATGCATGATTATGTTCTAATTGATTGTCCAGCGGGTATTGAGCAAGGGTTTAAAAATGCCATAGCAGGTGCGGATAGAGCGGTTGTTGTAACGACACCTGAAGTTTCAGCTGTAAGAGATGCAGATAGAATTATCGGTTTATTAGAAGCTGCTGAAATCGAAAGTCCAAAATTAATCGTTAATAGAATTCGTCCTGACATGGTAAAACGTGGAGAAATGATGGATTTAGATGATATGAGAGAAATTCTTGCAATCGATGTTTTAGGTGTTGTACCAGATGATGAAAATGTTGTTATCAGCACAAACAGAGGTATTCCTACTGTTTCTGATGAAACATCGTTTTCGGGACAAGCATTTAGAAATATTTCTTTAAGAATTACAGGCGAAGATGTACCTCTTATGGAACTTGATATAGATAATGGTTTAATGTCTAAGATTAAGAAATGGTTTGGAATAAAGTAAGGAGAATATTATGTTTGATTTAAAAAAGTTTTTTTCAAAGCAACCAAAGAGTAGTAATGTTGCCAAAGATCGTTTAAAACTTGTATTAGTTCATGATCGTGCAAACTGTTCTCCGGAGTTGTTAGAAATGATAAGAGGCGAGATATTAGAAGTATTACAAAAATATGTAAACATTGATGATCAGAAATTAGATATTCGAATTTCTAATCATGAGAAGGACTTTGAAGGAAAACCTGCATTAATTGCAAATATTCCTATAACTAGTATGAAACGTGGTCAAGAGAAATAAATCATGGATAATAGAAGTTTATTTAAAAACATAGATTTTGGATTAATTTTATTAATTTTGTCATTGGTTGGTGTGGGTATGCTTGCTATAGCCAGTGCAACGAGATTTATGGAAGATGGTATTTCAAGAGAGGTGAAAGTTCAAGCTTTTGCCTTCTTTATTGGAGTTGTTATAGTTATCATCTCGTTATTGATTGACTATAATACAGTTGGTAGTATTTATAAACTGGTTTATGTCTTATCAATCGGGATGCTTTTATTGGTTTATGTACCAGGGCTTGGTGCACCAAGAGGTGGAGCACTCAGTTGGATTGATTTAGGTGTCATGGATCTTCAGACTTCTGAAGTGGCCAAGATAGGTTTTATAATCGCCTTTGCCAAATTCCTTGAAAATCATGAAGAAGATTTAAATCATCCCAAAACACTTGGAAAAATTGCCTTATTTGTAGCGCCATTTTTATTTCTAATTTATAAGCAACCGGACTTTGGAACGATGCTTGTGTTTGTTTCGATAATAGGTGGTATGCTATTAGTAGCAAAATGGGATTGGCGATATATTGGTACAGCAATTGGTGTTGGTATTATAGGTGGTGCCAATGCAGGAAAGTTCTTAGATCCATATCAGATGAATCGTTTATTTGCATTTTTAGAACCTGAGAATTTATTACTTCCGGGTAATTACCATGTTAATGCATCCAAAACTACTATTGGAGCAGGTATGATGACTGGACGTGGTTTGTTTGAAGGAGTATACCATAAAGGTGATTGGTTACCGGTACAAGAGACCGATTTTATTTTTGCAGTTTGGTGTGAAGAAACTGGTTTTGTTGGTGGTGCTATTATCATTGGCTTGTTGCTTCTGATGTTGATTAATTTAATGAAAATTGCCTATCAGGCGAAAGATAAATTTGGAACATATATTGTAACTGGGATTGTATTCATGTTTTTATTTCAGATTTTTGAAAACATAGGAATGACGATGGGATTGATGCCTGTTACAGGTATTACATTACCATTCATCAGTTATGGAGGTAGTTCTATGATTACTAATATAATCATGATTGGTATTGCATTGAATGTACATATGAGACGAAAGAAACAAGGTATGTTTAGTAATCGATAATTTCATTTGATTCTCATGACAAAATAAAGTATGATAGGGTATGGCATAACTGCCATACCTTTATTTGTATGAATTAAAGTGTGAAGGCTTTAATTTATAAAGGTAGCCTAGTGACGTTTCTTAGAAGGAGAAAACATGTTAAAAAATAAAATTGATGATATTTTATATTTGGTTGAAAAGCCGAGTCGTTATATCGGTGATGAAGTGAATAGTATTAAAAAGGATATTAGTCAGGATTTAATCCGTTTCGGATTTTGCTTTGCAGATGTTTATGAAGTGGGGATGTCTCACTTAGGATCACATATACTTTATGGTGTTCTAAATGAAATAGAAGATGTTTATTGTGAAAGAGTTTACTCTCCATGGAATGATATGGAAGAAAAAATGCGTAAGAACAACATCCCAATGTTTACGACAGAAACACGTACAGATATCGCTGACTTGGATATGCTTGGTTTTACATTGCAATACGAGCTTATTTATACCAATATATTAAATATGCTTGATTTGTCCAATATTCCATTTAAATCTGCAGATAGGACAGAAGATCACCCAATCATAATGGCTGGTGGATCTTGTGCTTATAATCCGGAGCCACTTGCAGAAATTGTAGACTTCTTTTCTCTTGGAGAGGGTGAAGAAGTTCTTGTAGAAGTAATGGATCTTTATAGAGAAAAGAAGAAAAACAACTGGACTAAGGATGAGTTTTTAAGTCGCTTAGCTTTAGTTGATGGTATTTACGTACCGAAGTTCTATGATGTAACATATAAAGAAGATGGCACAATTGAATCGTTTGGACCAATAGATGAAAAATATCCATCTAAAATTCAAAAAAGAATTATCGAGGATATGAACACAGCGTATTACCCAACTAAATTTATTCTGCCTTACACGGATGTTGTTCATGACCGTGCAATGGTTGAAATATTTAGAGGGTGTACTAGAGGATGTAGATTCTGTCAAGCTGGTATGATCTATAGACCGATTCGTGAAAAAACAAAAGATGTTATTGTTGAAACAGCTCAAAAAATAATTGCTGAAACGGGTTATGAGGAACTTTCTTTAACATCTTTAAGTACATTAGATCATTCAGATATCAAGAAAACTATCTTTGAATTAATCGAGAACAACAAAGAAGATTTTGTTGGTGTTTCATTACCGTCTTTAAGAGTGGATGATTTAGCAGTTGAAGTTATTCAGGAAATTCAAAAGATAAGAAAAACTGGTTTGACATTTGCACCGGAAGCAGGATCGCAACGTATGCGTGATGTTATTAACAAAGGTGTAAGAGAAGAAGACTTAGAAAAGACTTTAAGCAAGATTTTCAATTTAGGATGGAACCGTGTAAAATTATACTTTATGATTGGTTTACCGACTGAAACGACTGAAGATTTAGATGGAATAGACGAATTAGGTAATAAGTCTACTTGGTTGTTTAAGCAAGTGCCTGCAGAGAATAGAAAGGGTAGCGTTAGTGTAACGCTTTCAACAGCTGGCTTTGTGCCAAAACCTTTTACACCATTCCAATGGTTTAAGCAAAATACATTAGAAGAGTTTAGAGAAAAGCAATATTATCTAAAAAGAAAGATTAAAAACAAAAAAGTTAAGTTTAATTATCATGATGCTGAAACAAGTGTACTTGAGGGTGTATTTGCTAGAGGTGATAGAAGACTTACTGATGTTTTGATTAAAGCTTTTGAATTAGGTTGTAAATTTGATGGATGGCAAGAATTCTTTGATTATGGCAAATGGATGGAAGCTTTCGAGGCTTGTGACGTAGACCCTTGGTTCTATACAAGAGGTAGAGAGTTTGATGAAATTCTACCTTGGGACTTTATAGATGTTGGTGTAAGAAAAGATTTCTTAATAAGAGAATACAACAATGCAGTTAATGAAGTTGTAACAGGCGATTGTAGAGATAACTGCCTAGGTTGTGGTGTAAACATTGATTTGATTGGACGTGAATGCTAATGATAGTTTTAAGAATAAAATACAAAAAAGAAAACAATATGAAGTTCTTATCGCATTTAGAGTTAATTAAGACGATGGAAAGAGCTTTTAGAAGAATGAACTTTAAAATGGCATTCTCACAAGGTTTTAACCCTAAACCTAAGATTTCGTATGCAGCACCACTTCCAGTTGGTGTTGAGTCTGAGTGTGATTACTTGGACGTTGAGCTTGTTGAAAAAGTAGACATAGATGAACTTCTAAAGAATCAAAAGAACTTTCTTCCGAATGGACTAGAGTTCGTTGAAGCTAAATACCGTGGCAAATCAAAAAAATTAATGAGCCTAGTAACTGATTCAGCATACATTATTCAAATATGTACTCAAGAGGAAATGACAAAAGAGAGTGTTCAAGAAAAAGTAGATCATTTTGTGAATCAAGATGAAATAACTTATGAGAAACTTAATAAGAGAAATAAATTAAAAATTATTGATATAAAACCTTTAATAGGAAGTTTTGATGTTTTATCAGTTTATAAGGACCAAGTAATATTAAAAGCTATGGTTACAACTGGTAGTAATGGAAACTTAAAACCAGAGAAACTTACAGAACTTTTCTGTGAACATGAATCGATATCTCTCATTGAAGGTAAAGATCGTTATAGAAGAGTTGAGTTGTATGCTAGAAATGAACATGGTACTAAGATAAACTTATTTGAGGTGTAAAATGAAACAATTGATTGTTGATTATGGTTTAATCTACAACAGAATCGCTTTATTAGAAGAAGGCCAATTGATGGAGGTCTTTGTTGAAAATCGTTTTGACAAAAGTCTTGTTGGAAATATTTATCTTGGTCGTGTTGTTAATGTTGTAAAATCTATGTCAGCAGCATTCGTCGATATTGGAGAAAAGAAGAACGCCTATATGCCGTTAGTTGAAGGCATAAAAAGTGGTCAAGAAATTCTTGTTCAAGTTAGACGAGATGCTGTTGGTGAAAAAGGTGCAACTGTTACGACTGACTTATCTATATCAGGTCATTATGTGGTGCTTCTTCCTATGAACACACATCATATGGCTTCTAAGAAGATTAGAGATAAAGAAAAGAAAAAAATGCTTATCAATTTGACTAAGGAACATTTGCCTGAGTTTGGAACGGTTATTCGAACAGAAGCGATTAATGCCACTGAAGATGAGTTGGTTTCTGAAATGAGTCGTTTAAGATCTAAGTGGGTAGAACTTGAAAAGTTTAGACGTCGTATTGTTTCGGATAAGTTGTTGTATGAAGATTATACTTTTGAAACACTTCTTGAAAAGGAGTATCTATATCAAGCAGATGAAGTGGTATTAAACCATAAACCAGCAGTTAAGAAATTGTATCATGATCATGTTATTTTACATGACTCAGATCAGCCATTGTTCGAAGCGTATAGAATTGATTCTCAAATAAGCCAGAGCCTCAATAGAGAAATAAAACTGAATCAAGGGAGCATTATTTCCATTGATGAAACTGAAGCTCTTACTGCAATTGATGTAAACTCTGGTAAATATATTGGTTCTAGCAATAAAGAAGAAACTTTTTTACAAGTTAATCTGGCGGCTGCCAAAGAAATTGCAAGACAGTTGAGATTAAGAAATATCTCTGGTATCATCATTATTGATTTCATCAATATGCAATTGGATGAGAGTTACGAACATTTACAAAACGCACTCCGAAAGTACTTTAAAAAAGATAAATGTCATCCGATTATTCATGGCATGACTTCATTGGGACTAATGGAAGTTACTAGAAAGAAGAATAGGAAGTCTTTGAAGACACAACTTTATAGCGAGTGTCCGACTTGTTCTGGTTCTGGTTATGTTATGTCTGTAGATATGATTGTTAAGAAGTTAATGGACAAACTAAGAGTTCTGAAAGCACATACTCAAAAGGAAGAGTTTATTGTAAAAGTATCTATTTCCTTTTATGATATGCTTTTATCTAGTTTGGACGGTAACACTTATGCTGGACATTTAGAGAATTTGCTAGAAATAGATTTAGATATTGAAATTAATGAAGAATTAGAGGGGTATGAATTTCAGACCTCGGTAAAAATGTAAGATGCACAATGTGCATCTTTTTTTATAAGAACGTTTTTCTGTTTAAATACTGGATTCAAAATCTAAAATATTACTAGTATATAAATCGATATTTTGCACATGGCTGTTATTTTGCAACGCGTGAGAGAGAATATAGCTTGTTATCCTATATATTAAAAACAGCATTGTTTTTGCTCTTGTATGACTATAATATTACTAGATACATTTCTGTTTCAGTATGATAAAATGAATTAGGTTTTTAAGAAGGTGGAGAAAATATTATGAGAAATGTAACTGTTGCAGCAATTCAGATGAGTTGTACTAGAGATATAAAGGGTAATATCATTAAAGCAGAAAAATTGGTTAGAGAAGCAGCAACTGATGGTGCTCAGATTATTTTACTACAAGAACTTTTCGAGAATGTTTACTTTTGTCAAAAGGAGAAGCTTGAGTATTATGGTTTGTCAAAATCGGTAGAGGAAAATGATGCGATAAAGCATTTTATCCCTATTGCCAAAGAATTAGGAGTTGTTCTTCCAATTAGTTTTTATGAAAGAAAAAATAATGCAAGATATAATTCCGTTGTTGTTATAGATGCTGATGGTACAAATTTGGGTACTTATAGAAAAAGTCATATCCCGGATGGACCAGGATATGAGGAAAAGTTTTATTTTAATCCTGGTGATACAGGTTTTAAAGTATTTAAAACGGCTTTCGGGAAAATAGGTGTTGGTATCTGCTGGGATCAATGGTTTCCAGAAGCTGCACGTGCGATGACTTTGAAAGGTGCAGAGTTGTTATTCTATCCAACGGCGATTGGATCAGAACCAGATGGATCAGAAACAGCATCTAAGAGACATTGGCAAAGGTGTATGCAAGGACATGCTGCTGCAAACATAGTACCAGTTATAGCATCGAATAGAATTGGTAAGGAATTTGAAGATGAAATGGAAATTGATTTTTATGGTGGTTCTTTTATAACAGATTCAAAAGGGTTGATCGTAAAAGAAGCATCTGAAAATCAAGAAGAAATTATTTGTCATACATTTGATTTAAACCAAATAGATTTAGATCGAGTAGACTGGGGTGTTTTTAGGGACCGTCGTACTGAACTTTATAAAGTCTTGTTAACGATGGATGGAGAAGAATAGGAGTTTAAAAATGGATTATATGCCAACGGGTGGAATTGAATGGTCTCAAGATTGGGACCCAACAACTAAATTGTCAATTAAGGTAACTAGACATCTACATGCTGAGAAAAGTCCTTTTCAACAAATTGATTTTTTTGAATCTGAGACATATGGACGTTTCTTTACTTTAGATGGCTTGATGATGGTCAATGAGAAAGATGAGTTTGTGTATCACGAAATGATCACACATGTTGCAATGGCAACAAACCCTGAGATTAAAAATGTTTTAATCATCGGTGGTGGTGATGGTGGTACCTCTAGAGAAATTGCAAGGTATAAACACATAGAGAATATTGATATGGTAGAAATAGATGAACGCGTTGTTAGATTGTGTCAAGAATACTTACCATATACTGCAGGTCATTTAGATAAAGACGAAAGAATCAATTTACATTTTACAGATGGTTTTAAGTTTGTTGTAGATACTGAAGATAAAAAATATGATTTAATTCTAGTTGATTCTACGGATCCGATAGGTCCTGGTGAAGGTTTGTTCACAAGAGAATTCTATTCAAACTGTTATAGAATTTTATCTGACGACGGTATTTTGATTAACCAACATGAATCGCCTTACTATGATTTCCATGTTCATGGTATGCAGAGAGCGCACTTGAGAATTAATGAGTTATTCCCAATTGTTCATGTATATCAGTATCATATGCCTACGTATCCTTCGGGACATTGGTTGTTTGGTTTTGCATCCAAAAAGTTTGATCCATTAAAAGATCAAAAAAAAGACTGGTGGGAGTCGTTAGGAATGACAACTAGATATTACAATAGCGACATACATAGAGGTGCTTTTATGCTGCCTAATTTTGTGAAAGAGAAAATGAAGTAAGGGGTAACGATGGATAAATTGAAATTATATGGATTTAATAATCTCACGAAAACATTGAGTTTTAACATATTTGATATTTGTTATACAAAATCAAAAGAAGATCAAAAGGCTTATATTGAATATATTGATGAACAGTACAATGCAAAAAGATTGACTGAGATTTTAGCAGAGGTTACAGAACGAATTGGCGCCTGTATTTTAAACATTGCAAAACAAGATTACGATCCACAAGGTGCAAGTGTAACAATTCTGATATCAGAGGCTCCGCTATCTGAGAGCGAAATTGATGATTCTTGTAATCAGGGGCTGTTATCTTACAGAGATTCGGTTGTAGGCCACCTAGATAAAAGTCACATCACAGTCCATACTTATCCAGAGAGTCATCCTGATGATGGTATTTCTACATTTAGAGTTGATATTGATGTTTCAACCTGCGGTGAAATATCACCTTTGAAAGCCTTAAACTATCTAATTAGTTCTTTTGATTCGGATATCATTAATTTGGATTATCGAGTACGTGGTTTTACCCGTGACACAGATGGTACAAAACACTTTATCGATCATAAGATTAAGTCTATTCAGGATTACATTAGTGATGAAATCTTAAATGAATATCAAGCTATCGATTCAAATATATATAAAGAAAATATTTTTCATACAAAAATGCTTTTAGAACAATTTGATTTGAATGATTACTTGTTCTCAACTCAGAAATTAGACTTACCTGAAGAAGAAAGAAAAGATATCAGAAAGAAGTTACGAACTGAGATGGAAGAAATCTATTATGGGAAAAACTATGTGTAATCATAACAAGACACCGCTATACGACGCTTTGAAAAAGCATATGGAAGATAGAGTTATTCCTTTCGATGTACCTGGGCACAAGCAAGGAGTTGGTAATTCGGAACTGTTGAAATTGTTTCCTAAGTCGGTGCTTGAGGCTGATGTTAATTCCATGAAGTCCTTGGATTTCTTATGTAATCCTGTTTCTGTGATTAAAGAAGCTGAGGATTTAATGGCAAATGCATATGGATGTGATGAAGCTTTCTTTATAGTAGGAGGTACAACTCAGGCTGTTCAAGCTATGGTTATGAGTGTAGTCGCTGAAGGTGATACCATTATTATGCCTAGAAATGTTCATAAATCAGCAATCAATGCTTTAATTCTATGTGGGGCGACGCCTCATTATATGTATCCATACATTGAAGAATCATTCGGAATGACGACTGGTGTCTCTCTTGAAGATGTTAAAAGTGCCATTGAAGAAGCGCCTGATGCAAAAGCTATCTTTATCATCAATCCAACTTATTATGGTGTTGTATCAGATTTAACCTCTATTATAGAGTATGCACACGAAAAAAATATCTTGGTTATTGTTGATGAGGCTCATGGGGCGCATCTAGCGTTTCATGAAAATATGCCGCCATCTGCAATGAGTTTAGGTGCAGATATGGCAGCAGTAAGTACACATAAAACTGGAGGATCCTTAACTCAAAGTTCTGTACTTTTGATGAATACCTCACGCATGGATAGAAATCATGTAAAAACAATTTTGAATTTGACACAAACTACGAGTGCATCTTATTTGCTTATGGCCAGCTTGGATCTTACAAGAAAGTTTTTAGTAGAAGAGGGGCGTACTCGATTGGAGGAAGTGTTAGTTCTTTCAAGAAAAGCAAGAGAGTCCATAGATCGTATTGAGGGCTTAATAACGTTTTCTTGTTCTAGTTTTAATCCTATTGGATGTTTTGGTTTTGATGAAACAAAGCTAGGCATTAATGTGACAGGCTTAGGACTAACAGGTCTTTTTGTATATGATGTCCTTAAAGAAGAATATAATATACAGGTAGAAATGGGAGACGCGCATAATATCTTAGCAATATTAAGTGTGGGTGATACCGAAAAGAGAGTTAATCAACTAATTGCAGCATTAAATGCGATAAGTAATAAATATAGGAAAGACCCACTTGTGTTACCATTCAAACGTTTTAATTCTACTAAAGTGATGAAAACACCAAGAGAGGCTTTCTATCATGACAAAGAGAGACTTCCTTTAAGTGGGTCAATAGGTAGAATCAGTAGTGAATTTGTGATGATTTATCCACCGGGTATTCCTATTGTTGCACCTGGAGAAGTTGTGACTGAGGAAATTGTAAGTTATATTGAGCTTCTTAAATCTGAGAATGGCACCATGTCGGGTTTGGAAGATACAGATGCGAATTATATCTATTGCCTAAAGGAGAAATAAATGGAGTTTTGGTTTACGGAGAAACATACCGATCATACGAAGTTTAGTATTCAAGTTAAGGAACAATTGTATCATGGAGTGACTAAGTATCAAACGATAGATTTTTTTGACACATATGAATTTGGAAGGTGCTTGACCTTGGATGGTAGTATGATGGTCAATGAGAAAGATGAGTTCATTTACCACGAGATGATTGTTCATGTTGCTATGGCAACAAACCCGTCAATTGAAAATGTATTGGTAATTGGTGGTGGTGATGGTGGAACTGTTAGAGAACTTACTCGCTACCCTCATATTAAAAAAATTGATATGGTTGAGGTCGATGAGCAGGTTGTAAGACTTTCGCAAAAGTATTTGCCATTAACATCTTCAAAACTGAAAGATGAACGCGTTTGTTTATACTTTGATGATGGTACAACCTTTGTTTCTGGAGTGGACCAAGCATACGATTTAATCATTGTGGATTCTACAGACCCTATTGGACCGGGTGAAGGTTTATTTTCTAAAGCATTTTATGAAAACTGTTACAATGCACTTACGGAAAAAGGCATTCTAGTAAATCAACACGAGTCACCTTATTATGAGGAGGACTCAAAGGAAATGATTAGATCTCACAAAAAAATCAAGAGTATGTTTGAAATCTCAAAGGTCTATCAATTCCATATGCCAACTTATCCTTCTGGACATTGGTTGTTTGGTTTTGCTTCTAAATCACTTGATCCAATAGAGGATGCGCAATTTGATGAATGGTTATCTTTTGGTTTAGAAACTAAGTATTATAATATCAACATACATAAGGGTAGTTTCTATTTACCAACTTATGTCTTGAATATGCTAGATGAAGTATAGCCATTTTAGTAAGAAAAAGAGTTCTTTGATAATTACTCAAACAAAATGAAAAAAGGACTTGTTTTTATATAGAAATAGGTATATAATGATTTAGTGCGATATGTATCGTACGTGTAACTACCGCTCAGACCGGGTTTTAAAACGTAAGTTACCCTTGAAGGCGAGTCTTATTATGAGGAGGTGTAAAGATGTACGCAATTATTGAAACAGGTGGTAAGCAATACAGAGTTCAAGAGGGAGACGTTTTATTCATTGAGAAGTTAAACGTTGAAGCTGGTGACGCTGTAGAATTTGATAAAGTTTTAGCTGTATCTAACGGTGAAGAATTAACTGTTGGTGCTCCAATTGTTGAAGGTGCTAAAGTAGATGCTACTGTAGAGAAGAATGGTAAAGGTAAGAAAGTTATCATTTACAAGTACAAAGCAAAGAAAGACTACAGAAAGAAGCAAGGTCATCGTCAACCATACACTAAGGTTGTTATTAACAAGATCAACGCTTAGGTAAAAAAATGACTGAAGTTACAGTGTTAATAAAAAATAGGATTGTATCAATAGAGGCGAGCGGACATGCTGGATTTGCCGATCATGGTGAAGACATTGTCTGTGCAGCGATATCTGTTTTGGTACAAACTGCTGTGAACAGTCTTGAAAAAGTTGCAGATGTTTCAACGAATCATATAATAGTTGAAATGCATGAAGATGGCTATATGTACATTGAATTGCCTGCAAATCTAAAAGAAACGCAACAGTCAAAGGCTGAGGTGGTTCTTAGAACTGTGTTAACAGGATTAGAAGGGATCGCAGAGGCGTACCCTAAATATATGAAACTCTATAAAAGGGAGGTGCAAACATACAATGATTAGATTTAATTTACAATTATTCGCTTCTAAGAAAGGGGTTGGTTCTTCTAAGAACGGTCGTGACTCTATTTCAAAGAGATTAGGCGTTAAGAGAGCTGATGGTCAATTCGTAACAGGTGGAAGTATTATCGTAAGACAAAGAGGTACTAAAGTTCACCCAGGTACAAATGTTGGGATTGGTGGAGATGATACGTTGTTTGCTTTAGTTGATGGAGTTGTTAAATTCGAAAGAAAAGACAAGAAAAGAAAGCAAGTAAGTGTATACGCTGCTGAGTAATCTTACCATTTAAGTACGAGTTTAAGCTAAGCCCATCTTTATGATGGGCTTTATTTTGTGATATTGTACCGTTAAGTGGGTACAATTCAATTAGAGGTGGTATTATGTTTGTTGATAAGGCCGAGATTTTTGTTAAATCTGGTAAAGGTGGAGACGGAAGAGTTTCCTTCAGAAGAGAAAAATATGTACCGGATGGTGGTCCGGATGGTGGTGATGGTGGAACAGGTGGTAGCATTTACGCTTTAGTAGACTCATCAATGAGAACGTTGATGGACTTTCGTTATAAAAGAAAGTATGCTGCTGATCCAGGAGAGAATGGTGGTAAAAAGAATCGTTTTGGTAAAGATGCCGAGGATTTAATTATCAAAGTACCTCCAGGAACCATTATCAGGGAAAAAGAAACTGGTAGAGTAATTGCAGATATGACTGAACCGGGCGATAAGAAGATAATTGCTTCAGGTGGTAAAGGTGGTAAAGGTAATACTCACTTTAAGAATGCAGTTAGACAAGCACCTACGTTTGCTCAACAAGGTCGTCATGGTAAAGAATTGACAATTATTCTTGAACTGAAGATGTTGGCAGATGTTGGTTTGGTAGGTTATCCTAATGTAGGTAAATCTACACTTTTATCAGTTTTAACAAAGGCAAGTCCTAAAATCGCAAATTATCATTTTACAACATTAAAACCAAACTTAGGTGTGGTTGAAGTTGTTAAAGGGAAAAGTTTTGTTTTGGCAGATATTCCTGGTTTGATAGAAGGTGCCAGTGAAGGTATTGGTTTAGGACATGATTTCCTTAGACATGTAGAGAGAACAAAGCTACTAGTTCACGTTGTAGATGTATCGGGTTGTGAAGGTCGTCATCCTATAGAGGATTTTGATCGAATCAATAAAGAGTTATCTTCATACGATGATCGATTGTCTTCTAAGGTACAAGTGGTTGCTGCTAATAAAACTGATATTATTTATGACGAAGATGTTTACAATGACTTTGTTAAAGAGATGGAATCAAGAGGGTACAAAGTATTCCCTATTTCCGCAGCGACACAACAAGGTGTTGTAGAACTGATGCAATATGTTACTTCTGAACTTGATAACATTGAAGATGTTGTTTTAGTAGAAGTTGATGATCATGTTGTGTTTGAAGTAGAAAACGATAAGAATAATGAAATCAACTATGAAGTTGAAGGTGATGTTTATACTGTAAGTGGTGTACCTATTGAACGTTTGGTTTATTCAACGGACTTTAATGATGTAGAATCATTACGTCGTTTCCAAAACGTTTTAATGAAAATGGGTGTATTTGATGAACTTAGAGAAATGGGCATTGAAGATGGTGATACAGTTAAAATCTTCGATTTCGAGTTTGACTATTATGAGTAGGAGATAACATGTTATCAAATAAACAAAGAAAATATTTAAGAGGCTTAGCCAATGGTATTAAGCCTATGATTCAAATGGGTAAAGACGGAAATAAAGATACGTTTATTAGACAATTGGATATGATGTTAGAAGATCATGAATTAGTAAAAGTGAATGTATTAGAAACTTCACCGATGTCAGCTCATGAAGCTGCAAACTATTTTGTGGAACGTTTAAAAGCGGAGTATGTACAAGATATTGGAAGAAAATTTGTGCTTTATAGAGAAGCGCAAGAAGATCCAGAGATCGTCTTACCGAAATAAATAAAAATATCTCATCACTTCGGTGGTGAGATTAATATTTTTTGCTTATTATATGGTATAATAGATTCAATTAGATTATAGGAGGCAAGCATGAAAATCGGTTTGATGGGTGGTTCGTTCGATCCAATTCATAATGGACATCTGGTTCTAGCAGAGCAAGTAAGAACAAGATTTCAAATGGATAAAATAATTTTTATTCCATCTGGCAATCCACCGCATAAACAAATAGTGGCTTCGAAGGATCATCGATACAATATGACGCAATTAGCAATTGAAGATAATGAATTTTTTGAAATATCTAGAATTGAGTTAGATATGGAAAATAAGACATATGCAGTTGATACTGTTAAGAGATTACAAGAAATGTATGGTAATGGTACAGAGGTCTTTTTCATCACTGGTGCAGATATGATAATTGATTTACCCTCTTGGAAGGACTTTGATGAACTTGTGAAGATATGCAAGTTTATAGGTTCCACACGTCCAGGGGTTGATTATACAGAGTTATCAGATCGAATAGATGCACTTGTTAGAGATTTTAAAGCTGATATTACGATTACTCAAGTTCCTGCGCTAGCAATTTCTTCAACGGATATTAGAAGAAGAATAAAATACAATTTAAGTATTCGATATTTATTACCAAGATCAACTGAAGATTATATTTACAAACATAACTTGTATTGTGATAAGAGAACTATATTATGATAGAAGTTATTAGAGAAGATGCGAAAGCACATTTGAAACCATCAAGGTACAGACATACATTAGGTGTCTGTAAGTTGGCGGTTTCTTTAGCGAAGTGGTATAACGTAGATGTGATCGAAGCAGAAGTAGCAGCATTGTTACATGATTATGCTAAGTATGCTTCAGATGGTGAAATTTTAGAACTTTATCGATGTAATAATGTTGAAATTCCTGAGGTTATTTATAATAACCCCAATTTAGGGCATGGTTATATGTCGGCTGTCATAGCAAAAAATAAATATGATGTTTCAGAAAATGTATATCAAGCAATTTTAAATCATACCTTTGGACGTACTGGTATGTCTATGCTAGAAAAGATAATTTATTTAGCCGATTCATTAGAAGAAGGTCGTTCTTATGAAGGTATAGAAGAAGTCAGATCATATCTTTACGAAAACTTAAATAAAGCTCTTCTAATGACCTGTGAAAATACCTTGCTATATGAAATAAAAAGGGGTAACATGATACACGTACAAACAATATTAATGCGAAATGAATTATTGGAGGCGAAGTAATGGACATAATAGTATATCTTTTATTTGCATTGGGTTTGATATTAATTATTAAAGGTGGAGACTGGTTTGTTGATTCTGCTGTTTGGATAGCAGAAGTAACGGGTATACCATCGATAATCATTGGTGCAACCATAGTAAGTATTGCAACAACACTACCAGAGTTAATTGTTTCTGTAACAGCGAATTTACAAGGCTCATCTGAAATGGCAATTGGTAATGCAGTTGGATCAATTATATGTAATATTGGTTTGATTTCATCATTAGGATTCATAGCCTTAAAAAATGTTATTAAGAAAAAGCTTTTTATCAAGAAAAGCATGATTATGATTGGATCATTAGTCGTGTTCACAGCCTTTGCATGGGACTTGAATTTTAGTCACTTAGAAGCAGGTGTTGTCCTATTATTTATAGTGTTATTCCTATACTATAACATTAAGGGCAGTAAAGAATCTGATGAAGAATACACATTTGATAAAAGTACTTTAACAAAGCAAATAATTACTAAAAATATTGTTTTATTTGTTGCAGGTGCAACAGGTATTATCCTTGGTGCATCATTATTGGTTAACAATGGACAAATTATTGCAAAGCAATTAGGTGTTCCTGAAGCAATTATTTCATTAACATTAATTGCACTTGGTACATCTTTGCCTGAATTGACTACTATGATATCTTCGATAAAAAAGAAGAATCAAGATATTGGTTTGGGTAACATTATTGGTGCGAACATTTTAAATGTTGCATTGATTTTAACATCATCGTCATTGATTTCTAGTGATGGTTTACCAATCATGAAATATGATTTCAGTTTACTAGGTAAAGAGTTTATTGGTTTTCCAAACACATTATTTATTGATGTACCTTTTGCATTAATATTAATGTTATTGTTCTCAGTACCGACATATTTCAAAGGTGAGACAAAAAAATGGCAAGGTTTTGCGATGTTAACAACTTATGTATTGTATCTTGTTATACGTGTAGGTACTGGTATTTCATAGGAGGAATGAATGGATAACAAAACGCTAAGTTTAGAAGTTTTTAAAGCATTAGATGATAAGAAAGCTCATAATATTAAGGTGTTGGATGTAAAGGGCATGACAAGTGTTGCAGATTATTTTATTATTGCAACAGGAACATCTACTAAGCATGCATCTTCATTGGCTGAATCTGTAGAAGAAGCATTGGGTGATATCGGTTTTAGAGTTTCTCATAAAGAAGGCTATAGAAGTGGTGAGTGGATTCTTTTAGACTATTTAGATGTTGTTGTTCATGTCTTCACAAATGAGACTAGAGAATTCTATAAATTAGAAAAAATGTGGAAAGATGCTGAAATTGTTGAAGTTAGTGTTGACACATATTAATTATCATAATAAAATAGGTTAATAATAAAGAATTTCCTTTAAGGAGTAGTAGAAGTCGATTTTCAGAGAACTGGTGGATGGTGTGAATCAGTATAGATTTTGAACTTGCCTTATAAAGTATAGGAATAGGTTAGTTACCGTTAAAGAACTAAGAGAGGACATTTGTCAATTAGGGTGGTACCGCGGAAAGTTTCGTCCCTAGTCGTGAAATGTCCGTTTTTGTTTTTTGTAAGGAGGAGTAATGGAATACAATCATTCAAATGTAGAAAAGAAGTGGCAAGATATCTGGGATGAAAAGGGTAGCTTCTATGCCACAGAATCAACTGAAAAAGAAAAGTTTTATGCATTAGTAGAGTTTCCCTATCCATCAGGGCAAGGTCTTCATGTAGGTCATCCTAGACCATATACAGCACTTGATATAGTTGCTAGAAAAAGAAGATTAGATGGTTACAATGTATTATATCCAATGGGATGGGATGCATTTGGTTTACCTACTGAGAACTATGCAATTAAAAATAAAATTCATCCAGCAGTGGTTACAAAGAATAACATTGCTAGATTTAAAGATCAATTAAAATCATTAGGTATGTCGTTTGACTGGTCTAGAGAGATTAACACAACTGATCCTGATTATTATAAGTGGACTCAGTGGATCTTTATCCAATTGTTTAATAAAGGACTTGCTTATAAGAAAGAATTCCCTATCAACTGGTGTCCGAGCTGTAAAGTTGGTTTAGCTAACGAAGAAGTTGTTGGCGGTGGATGTGAGAGATGTGGTTCTATTGTTGAGCAGAAAGTTAAGAACCAATGGATGCTTAAAATCACAGAGTATGCTGAAAGATTGATTAATGACTTAGATTTAGTTAATTATATTGAAAGAGTTAAGATTCAGCAGAGAAACTGGATTGGTCGTTCTGAAGGTGCTGAAGTTGATTTCCACATCAAAGGTTCAGAAGATGTATTCAGAGTATTCACGACAAGACCAGATACACTTTATGGTGCAACGTATATGGTTATGTCACCAGAACATCCGTATATTGAAAAGTATGCAGATCAAATAGAGAACATGGATGAGCTTTTACAGTATAGAACAGATGCTGCTAAGAAATCTGAATTTGAAAGAACTGAGCTTGTTAAAGACAAAACAGGTGTTGAAGTAAAAGGTTTTGTTGCAATTAATCCTGTTACTAAAAAAGAAATTCCTGTTTGGATTTCTGATTATGTAATGATGAGCTATGGAACTGGTGCAATTATGGCTGTACCAGGACACGATTCTAGAGACTGGGAGTTTGCAAAGAAATTTGATTTACCAATCATTGAAGTTGTTTCAGGTGGTAATGTAGAAGAAGCTGCATATACTGATAATGCTGACGGTGTATTGGTTAATTCTGAAATGATAGATGGTTTAAAAGTACCTGAAGCGAAAGCTAAAATTACTGAATTCTTAGTAGAAAACGGTATTGGTGAGAAGAAGGTAAACTATAAACTTCGTGACTGGGTATTCTCAAGACAAAGATATTGGGGGGAGCCTATTCCTCTAGTTTACTGTGACTGTTGTGGTTGGGTACCTGTAAAGGAAGAAGACTTACCACTTACATTACCAGAAGTTGATAATTATGAGCCAACTGACAATGGAGAATCACCACTTGCACATATTCATGATTGGGTTAATACAACTTGTCCTAAGTGTGGTAAAGATGCTAAACGTGAAACAGATACAATGCCTCAATGGGCTGGTTCTTCTTGGTATTTCTTGAGATATTGTGATCCACACAATAAAGAAGAACTTGCTTCGAAAGAAATGTTAGAGTATTGGGGTCCGGTAGATTGGTATAATGGTGGTATGGAGCATACAACGCTTCACTTATTGTATTCAAGATTCTGGCACAAATTCTTATTTGACATTGGTGTTGTTCCAACTGCTGAGCCATATCAGAAGAGAACATCTCACGGTATGATCTTAGGTGAAAACATGGAGAAAATGTCAAAATCACGTGGCAATGTTGTTAATCCAGATGAGATTATCGTTGAATTTGGTGCAGATACACTTCGTACTTACGAAATGTTTATCGGTGATTTTGAGAAATCAGTACCATGGTCTATGAACAGTTTAAAAGGCTGCAAACGTTTCTTAGATAGAGTTTGGAAATTACAAGACATCGTTGTTGATGGTGATACTTACTCAAGTGAGTTGATTAAGCCTTTCCACAAAACGATTAAGAAAGTATCTGAGGACTTTGAAAGTCTTAAGTTCAATACTGCAATTGCTGCTATGATGTCACTTCAAAATGAGATCACTAAAGTAGGGAAGATCAACAAAGCAGAATTAAAAACATTTATTACATTACTTAATCCTGTTGCACCGCATCAAACTGAAGAAATGTGGGAGCAAATGGGCTTTGAAGGAATGTTAAATGAAACATCATGGCCAGGTTATGAAGATCAATATTTAGTTGATGATGAGATTGAAATTGTTCTTCAAATCAATGGTAAGGTGAGAGATAAATTAGTAATTAGCTCAACTAGTACTCGTGAAGAGATGGAAGAAATCGCAATGACAAGTGAAAGGGTTAAAGCATTAACTGAAGGCAAAAATATTGTTAAAGTTATTTGTGTACCAAAGAAACTTGTTAACATTGTTGTAAAATAAGGGGGAATGATGAAAAGTTCAGTACATCCTATTATCAAACGTTATGTGCCTTTTGTAAAAGGAATCGCAGGTACTTTTGGTAGCAATTGTGAGGTTGTTTTACATGATTTTTCTGATTTGAACCATTCTATTGTGACGATTGAAAATGGTCATGTTACTGGCCGAGATGCCAATAGCGCTATGACAGATTACAAACTTCAACAAGTTAAATCTGGAAATACACAAAAGGATACAATTAATTACTCTGGTAAAGGATCTGATGGTAGAACCATCAAATCCACTACCATGTTTATTCGAGATGACAATGATAAAGTTGTCGGTTGTTTATGTATAAACTTTGATGCAACTGAATTTGCTATTGCAAAGAAGGCACTTGCTGAATTGCTTGATTTCGGACATGAACCAACTACTGAAGACAAGTCATCTAAGAAAATTAATGATGTGTTAAAAGAAGTTGTTCAAACAAAGATTGACGAAATAGGCAAACCTGTTGCATACTTAAATAAGGATGAAAAAGTTAAAATTGTTAATCAGCTTGATGGACAAGGTGTCTTTTTGATAAAAGGGGCAATCGATTATGTTGCTGATATACTTTGTGTGTCTCGTTATACGATTTATAACTATTTAGATGAAACTAGAGAAGATAAATAGGGGGAATTATGTTAAAAAAAGTACACACTGATAATGCACCTGCTGCTGTAGGACCTTATTCACAAGCTATGATTGCTGGTGACTTTATGTATGTTTCGGGACAATTACCAATGGATCCAGCAGTTGGTAAAATTGTTGAAGGTGGCATTGAAGAGCAAACAAGACAATCTTTAAAAAATGCTATGGCTATTTTAGAAGAAGCAGGCGTTGATTACAAAAATGTTGTAAAAACAACAGTATTCTTAAAAGATATGAATGAATTTGCTGCTATGAATGGTGTATATGCTGAATTCTTTACAGATCACAAACCAGCTAGAGCAGCTGTAGAAGTTGCTAGATTACCATTAGACGTAAAAGTTGAAATTCAAATGTTTGTTTATGTAGGTAAATAATCTATAAGACCATTATGGGTAACCATAGTGGTCTTTTTTTATTGAGAAAACAAAAAAACTTGACAATAATATTATAGTTGTTATAGTATAAGTATAACAGATAGAACAAGGAGGTTTTATGATTTTATCAATAGACATAAATTCAGAGACGCCTATATATACACAATTATGTAGACAAATCATAAGAGCGATTGCTCTAAAAGATTTAAAAGAGGGTGACGAATTACCTTCTGTTCGCTCTTTAGCAGCTGATATTGGTGTTAACCTACATACTGTTAGTAAAGCGTACAATCTTTTAAAAGCGGATGGTTTCTTAATTGTAAATAGAAGAAAGGGCGTCGTTGTCAGTAAACCTGATAGTTATAGATTTACAGAGTCTTACTTGGATCAATTAAATCATCAGCTTGATAGTATTGTGGTAGAGGCGATTGCAAGAGATATTTCTGACGAACAGTTGAATCAAATGATTCAAAAAATTATTAATGAAGTGAGAGGTGAGTAACATGACTGAGTATATTTTAGTCTTTGTACAGATTATTTTATTGTTTTCGTTCATCATTTTGCCTTATGTATCTAAAAAGGATGTGATGTTTGGTGTTAAGATGCCATCAAATGCCTATAATGATGCTGAAGTAGTTAGTATAAGAAAGCTATTCTTAGTTCAAGCATTTGCATTGGGTACCATTTTTATTGGAGTGCAGTATTTTAACAATACAGAAAACATTCTACTTACTCTTGTTCCTATATCAATAGTTGCCTATTCAATGGTATATGTTAAGGCGAATAAGAAAATGAAGGCAGTGAAGGCTACAAGAAATTATAAAGTGTCTGAAAAAACTGTGATAGACACCAGATTCAGAAAAAGAAAGCTGATAGTACCTGCGACTTGGTATCTTGCTTACCTTGGTATCTTGGTTTTAGGAGTTGTGTTATCCGCAATAAAATACAATAGTTTGCCTGAAGAATTGGTGGTTAATGTAGGTACATCGGGTGTTGTTCATACAATGCCTAAAGCGTCAGGGATATTTTACTTACTTGGTATTCAAGCGGGTGTTTTTCTTCTAATGATAGGCGTTCAATACATTATTAAAAATGCTAAACAAGATATTTCAAATCTTGATACAGAAGCATCCATACAACGAAATGCAAAATTTAGATATCATTTTTCTGTCATTCTGTACATCATGGGTTTGGTCATTGGTCTTGTTCTTTTTTCAACACTGTTGTACTCGTTTGGAATTATAGTTGATAAGAATTTATTGATAGTATTTACATTATTGTTAACCTTAATGCCTGTGATTGCTATTTTCGCTTACAGTATTCGGAATCGACAAGACGGAAGTCGCTATTCGAAGGAAGTTGATACAATTGATAAGGACGATGATGAGTATTGGAAACTAGGGATGTTTTATTTCAATCCGAAAGATCCATCAATATTTGTTGCTAAAAGAGCTGGTATTGGCTACACTATAAATCATGCTAAATGGCAAACGTGGGTTATTTATCTTGTTATTATAGGGCTTATTGTAGTTTCTATTAGTTTAGGGGGATAGGAAATGAAGAGGTATTTGGTTGTAGTGTTGTGTGTACTCTTACTTGTGAGTTGTACAGGAAGTAAGAATGAAGAGATTGCCGTTAGTAATGAAGTTATTGATATTGAGGAAGTTGCTATTCAGTTTAATACAATGCTTAAAGAAAATGACTTTGATGGCTTGATGACACTTGCTTATTCAGAAGAAATGTCAGAGTATTTAGAAAAAAATAGTGTGGAATCTGTTTTTTCGCAGTTAGCTATTGGCTCAGTTGTAAAACAGTATGAAATGAAGAAATCTAATAAAGATGGTTTTGTGATTTTTACTACACCAACAGAGTTTGAAACTCAATCATTTGATTTGAACCTAGTTTTTGATAGTGAAAATCATATTGCTGGTTTTAATGTATCGCCATTTACAGGAGAGTCTAATGAGTTAGAAGAGAAAGCTATGGATATTGCACTGGATCATCATATAGCATTTGCTGAAGGCGATATAGAAAAGCTTGAAGGGGACTATAACTATACAGATCAGATGAATAAGGCAATTTCTGAAGGGTTATTTATTAGTCAGGCAACTTCTGAGAAATATGGAGAATTACTAGAAGTAAAATCGCTTTATAGTTATATAGCATCAGGTTATATCGTTGTAAGCATTCCAGTTGTTTATGAAAAAAAATCATTTAATTATGATTTAGCCTTTGACATGGAGCTACTTATAGCTGGTCTAAGTTTTTCAGAGTTTGCTGAAAAAGTAGAAAGAGTAGAAAATAATCATATTAGAGAGATCCCAATGAATGCAGAAGTCAATAGTATGTCTTTGCCTGGTATTTTAACCTTACCAAAAGAGGGCAGTGATTTTCCCATTATTATTTTAGTACATGGATCAGGTGCAAGTGATAAGGATGAAACTATATTAGGTAACAAGCCTTTTAGGGACATTGCATGAGGCTTAGCTGAAAGAGGTGTAGCTACTTATAGATATGATAAAAGTACATATGCCTATCCTGAAAAGTTTCAAGGGATGACAGAATTAACATTGATGGATGAGACTGTTAATGATGCTGTTGATATATTTAAGATGATTAAAGATGTTGAGGAAATAGACTCTGAATCAGTTTATATATTAGGGCACAGTCTTGGTGGTCTCAGTATTCCTTTAATTGCTGAAGAGGTAGATGCTAAAGGATATGTTATTGCTGCTGGAAATGTTAGGCCAATTCAGGAAATAATGTTGGAGCAAATTGAGTACTTATTAAATCTAGATGATATGTTGACAAAAGATGAACAGGATTACATTGCCAAGTTCAAAGTTGAAATAGATAAAATTAGAAATGTTGAAGAAGCAAATGATGATGAATTAATCTTGGGAACATATAAGGCTTATTGGGAATTCTTAAATCACTATGATCCTATTGAAATGGCTGAGTCTATTGATGAGTTAGTATTTGTAGTTCAAGGTGAACGTGATTATCAGGTAACTTTAGAGGATTATAATTTATGGTTGGATGCTTTTAGTGGTAAAGATAACTGGTCATTTAAAACCTACCCGAGCTTAAATCATTTGTTAATGCCAGGTGAAGGTAAACCAAGTAATGAAGAATATAAGATTATTAATCAAGTATCAGAAGAACTAATAACAGATATTGCTGATTGGGTAAAAAGTGGTTTGTAAAACCACTTTTTGTTATGTCTCCACAGAATAACTTTTAGAGTACAATTTTGTATTGTTTTTAAATATGTGTTTCCGTATAATAAGTATATTCGGAGGGATTATGCATAAATATTTTAAAAGTTATATTCATATTTTATCAATATTGGGTTTAATGGTGATAGGCTATTTTGTCATCAATGGAAATTATCAAATAAACATTTCCTTATTTGATGTTTGTTTTTTGGGATTTATTACAGCAACTTCTGCATTCTTTGTTATGAATTATGCAGACAATAAGACTTTAAGCTTATACAGTACATTCATTATTGTTACTTCAATGTATTTGCCACCGCTTTATACTATAGGGATTGTATTGGTCTCAGATTTAATTTATAAGCTACGAGTCATTTATATTGATAAGGAGCACGATAAGTTATTTGATTCAAAACTGGCGTTCAATTTTTTTTCAAAGATAATCATTGTTTGGTTCTTATATTTTAGTCAAAGATTTATTCAAAATGACCTTATTTATATTATCTGCGGAGCCTTTATTTATCATTCGATTAATCTATTAACTATTACTTATGTTATAAGGCTCTATAGAGGAGATTTAACGGCAAGAGTTACCGATATGAGTATGAGTATCAGAGAGTTGTTTTATATCATTATGACTTCTATATTGCTTGTTTATGGCTATAATGCCTATAGCTATATAGGTATGTTTTTTGTTTTTGTATTTTTAATGTCATTTGTTGTGTATATTTTAAAACCAGTGACTCATAAAGAGATGATAGACCAAATACAAAAGGATGCATTAACAGGCGTGAAAAGTCGTGGTTTATTAGACAAAATATTGTTTGATAAGGTTTATGAGAAAATTCCATTTACATTGATATTTTTAGACTTTGATCAGTTTAAAAAGATTAATGACATTTATGGTCATGACTACGGAGATAAGGTATTAAAAGATTTTACTAGTAAAGCAAGTGAGTCTTTTTATCTTTATGATAAGCTGTATCGCTTTGGAGGAGATGAATTCTGTATACTCGTTGATCCAAAAGATGATTTAGAACTTGCACTTCGGTCGTTAGAAGATATGTTTTGCACAAACACATATGAGGATGAGAATGTATTAATTAAGTACAGTCTTACTCTGGGAACATACAGTTATAATGGTGAAGATTTGAATATTTCAGATGTGATATCAGAAGTGAGTAAAAATATGAAGTTAAATAAAGAGGCTTAAGATTGAAGCCTCTTTTTACGTTTCCTTAAATTATGAGTTGTAATAATCGTTCTGTAGATAACAAATGAAATCATGAGTTTAAATAAAATACTCATGTAGTACTTCATATCAATTTCATCGTTTTTATCCATCTTTATTAGGGTGAACTCTGATTCTTGTATTAAACTATCTCCAGAGACTGCGTATTCTGAGATAATAGGCGTACTTGCAAGTTCAATGTTATTGTAGTTGAAAGTAACTTTACCAAGAACTTGATTTTCGTTGATTGGTGCTTTAATGTCACTATCAATATAAACAAGTCTCTCAATTTGTGTCAGATCAATACTGTTATTAAGCATCATTGTTAAGTTGTTTTCTGCAACTAGATTAACTGTGATATTATCAGCACCTTCCAACTGTACAGTTTGAATAAATGCACCATCTGAAACAAAAGTATGACGCACAAAATTGTCAAATCCATAATCTAGTAACGTTCTGGAATCAATGTATAAAGAATGATCGCCGTTTGAATTTAATACAACCGAAATGAATCGCTGATTACCAACTTTTGCAGAAGAAACAAGACAATTACCAGCCTCTGGTGTGTAGCCAGTCTTAATGCCATCGACAATATCGTATTCAATTTTTATCCTTTCGCCCTTATAGACCATAGTATTGCTACTTTTTGCGCCTAAAAAAGCATTTGTATTTCTTAAATAATTTCTTTCATCTTGTTTTTCAGTTTCTGGAATGGTATATCTTTTTGTCTGAACCATTTCTCTGAAAGTTTCATTTTGCATTGCATATTTTGCAATTAAGGCTAAATCTCTGGCAGTAGAGTAGTGGTCGTTATCATGTAAACCATTTGGATTGACAAAATTTGAGTTTGTTGCTCCTATAGATTGAGCCTTTTGATTCATTACCTCACTAAAAGCTTCAGCAGATCCTGAATGGTAAACTGCTAAAGCATAGGCTGCATCATTTGCTGATTCAACGAGAGTTGCATACAATAACTGTTCAACAGTCAATTTCTCGTCTTTGATAACATAGATTCGTTTTCCGTCAATAAATGGAGATTTATCATCGATGGTAACCACTTCATCTAGTTCGTGGTTTTCAAGAATTATTATTGATGTAAGAATTTTTGTTGTGCTGGCAGGATACATTTTTTTATCAGGCAGTTTTTCGAATAAGACTTGTCCTGTGAGTTCATCTATTAAGATAGCGGATTCGCCAACTATTTGTCCTGTGTCTAGTGTGTCTGCTACTGCAAAGTTCTGTAAAATCAGTAGTGTGATGCTTAAAAATATGATAAGTTTCTTCATTAAGTCCTCCAAAAAAAGTATACAACCCATTATATCAAATAATGGGTTGTTTGGATACTATACAGATTTAAAACCTTCGCCAATTACTTCTTTTACATTAGCGACTGTTACAAAAGCGTTATCATCAATGGCCTTTACATAGGCCTTTATTTTTATAAACTGTCTTCTATTTAGAACTGTTGAAATAATCGTTACAGGCTTTCCGGCATAAGCACCTTCAGCTTTAAATAGAGTAGCGCCTCTGTCCAGTTCTTTAATAATATATTGTTTTATCTCTTCGGTTTTACTACTGATTATTCTTACATTGATTTTGTTATTCATACCTTCTATTATATTATCAATTAAGAATGCATTCATGATAACACCAAACATTGCGTATAGACCAGGTTGTAAACCATAGATCTTCATCGCGAATAGCACAATCAGAAAATCGGCCATTAAAAGACTTTTACCAATATCAAAGTTGAAGAATCTGTTAATGACTTTGGCAATAATGTCAGTACCTCCAGTGGAAGCATTTTGATTGAAGACCACTGCCAAACCGATACCACTAATAAAAATACCAAAGAACAGATTGATAAAGGTATCTTCAACCAGAGGTCCATTTAGTGGTGCGACTTTTTCAAAAATCCAAATCATACCTGATAAAGAAAAACTTGCATAGATTGTCTTTGCTCCAAATTGTCTACCGATAAGTAAAAATCCCATAATAAATAAAATGACATTTGAGACCATCATAATACCACCGATTGGTAATGTGGGAAAGATTTTGTTGATAACCATCGAAAAACCAGTGATACCACCAACGGCTAAATCAGCAGGTATTAAAAACACACATAATCCAAATGTTAGAATAAGTGTTCCTATTGTAACAATTCCATAATCCTTAATAAATTTCATAATTTCCTCCTTAAACCCAATGTCTTTTATAATAGTTATCTTTACCCCATTAGTCAAGTTAATAATTTTTAAGTTTCTGAAATGATTGGCGAAACTTTTCGAAATGAGTATAAATATGGTATTATAAGTAAAAGGAGGCTATATATGAAAAATAAAAAGGAATTGATAGGCATTGCAGTCGTAATGATAATATTTGTTGTTCTATTTTTGGTAAATAAAGAAGTTAAGGTAGACGTTGAAGGTACACCGATAGAAGTAAGTGGTGAACTTTCGATAAAGACTTTAAAAGTTTATGTTTATGGTGAAGTGAATCAACCAGGTGTATATGAATTAAAGCAAGACGATCGATTAGAGACACTTATTGAATTAGCAGGTGGCTTTACTGATCTTGCGAATATTTCTGGTGTGAACTTAGCAAAAATACTAAAAGATGGAGAAATGGTGACGATTTATCCTGTTACTGATGAAGTAACATACCTTGGTATTGATATTTTTAATAGGGGGGATCAGGATTTGATTGAATCTGTAGATGGCATAGGAGAAGTACTGGCAAAACGAATCATTGACTATAGAGAAGAGAAGGGCTTTTTTAGTACAATGGATGATCTTTTAAGCGTTGAGGGGATTGGAGAACAGAAACTTAAGATCATAGAAGCTGGTATGTCTGATTAAATATTTCTAAAGAGGTTTAATATTTACCAAAATGGTGGTAAACTCATACTAGAAAGTGAGGATACTATGGAAAAAGAGATTAAATTAACCAATCTTGTAAAGGCAGCTGGTTGAGCGGCTAAGATTGGTCCAGAGACCTTAGCACAAGTTTTGTGTGATTTACCTAAATTTGAAAGTGATCGTTTGATAGTTGGTTTAGAGACTTCAGATGATGCTGCTGTATATAAATTGAATGATGAGCAAGCAATAATTCAAACGCTTGATTTTTTTACACCGATTGTAGATGACCCTTATATGTTTGGTCAGATAGCTGCAGCAAACTCTCTAAGTGATGTATATGCAATGGGTGGTCAACCAACCATTGCACTTAATATTGTAACATTCCCAGATTGTTTGGATCCATCTATTTTAAAAGCAATTTTAAAAGGTGGCGCCGATAAAGTAAAAGAAGCAGGCGCAATATTAGTGGGCGGCCATTCAGTTAGTGATGATGAACCTAAATATGGTTTATCAGTAACAGGAATTGTCCATCCTGATAAAGTACTAGCCAATTCAACTGCAAAACCTGGTGATGTATTGATATTAACAAAACCTATCGGGACGGGTATTCTAAATACAGCTATTAAAGCGGAAATGTTGTCTGATAGAATGATTGAAGAAGCAACTTTTGTGATGAAGACACTTAACAAAATTGCAGCAGAACCTTTTGATCAAGTAGAAGTTCATTCATGTACAGATATTACTGGGTTTGGACTTGCTGGACATGCATATGAAATGGCAAGTGGAAGTGATGTAACGATTAAACTTAAGTTTTCTGATATACCAATATTAGATGAGGCTATTGAAAATGCAAAGTTTGGTTTGGTACCTGCGGGTACTTACAACAACATTAATTACATGAAAGAATCTATTTTGATTAATCATGAAGAAGATTATGTAACAGATTTGATGTTTGATCCTCAAACTTCAGGTGGTTTATTAATATCACTATCAAAATCAGATGCAGAAATATTAATGGCATATTATAAAGAGCATTTGGAAACCCCATTTGCTATTATCGGTGAAGTCGTAGAAAAAGAGGCGCATGCCATTATTGTAGACTAAATCCAACTATGTTGGATTTTTTTAGGAGGTTTTATGTACGGATTCAAACTATTAGATACACATAAAGTAAATGAAATTAACTCGGATGCATTTGTCTATGAACATGAAAAAAGTGGCGCAAAGCTATTACATCTAAAGAATACAGATGATAATAAGGTTTTTTCAGTTGCTTTTAGAACACCGCCTACAGATAGTACGGGTGTGCCGCATATTATAGAGCATTGTGTGTTATCTGGTTCGAGAAAGTATAAGACAAAAGAGCCATTTATGGACATGGTAAAAGGTTCATTAAAAACTTTTATTAACGCTATGACATTTAGTGATAAAACGATTTATCCTGTTGCTAGTAGAAATGATAAAGATTTTATGAATCTTATGGATGTTTATTTAGATGCTGTGTTTTTTCCTATGATTCATGAGGATAAAACAATTTTTATGCAAGAAGGATGGCACTATAATTTAGAAGAAAAAGATGGTCCACTTAAATACAATGGTGTTGTTTATAATGAGATGAGAGGTGCTTACTCTCAACCAACGACACTTCTGAGAGAATACATTGGTAAGTCTTTGTATCCAGATACAACATACCAATATTCTTCAGGTGGTAATCCAGATCATATAACAGATTTAACTTATGAAGATTTTAAGCAGTTCCACAAAGACTATTATCACCCAAGTAATGCTTATATTTATATCTATGGTGATGGTGATATAGAAACATATTTAGAACACATGAACGATTATTTAAGTCACTTTGATAGAAAAGAGATAGAATCAGAGATACCACTACAAACTGGTTTTGATGCGATTAGTCGTGTTGAAGGAACATATAGTATTGCTTCTGAAGAATCAGAAAGTAATAAGACTTACTTAAGTTATAACTTTGTAGTTGGAGAAGGTACAGATGTAAGAGCTCATATAATGGGTGAAGTGATGAAGGATGTACTTATCGGTGCAGCAGCAGGACCTGTTAAAAAAGCCCTGTTAGATGCAGGTATTGGTGAAGACATTATGGCTTCATTTGATGGTGGCGCACAATTAAACTTATCATTCATTGCAAAAAATGCTGAGTATGATCAGAAAGATGAGTTTGAGCGCATCATTCGTGTGACCTTAGAAAATGCAGTTAAAGAAGGACTTGATAAGAATTTAATTGAGTCATCTATTAATGTATCAGAGTATGATATGCGTGAAGCAACTGGTTTTGCAACTAAAGGCATTATCTATCATATTTATAGTATGAATGCATGGTTATATGAAGGTCATCCAACAGAGTTAATTGCTTATGATGAAGAAATAAAAGCATTAAGAGAGCTTATCAATACTGATTACTTTGAAGAGTATATTCAAGAGAAGTTACTTGATAATACCCATGCATCAATTGTTACTTTATCACCTGAAAAAGGTTTAGGGGAAAAGAAAGCTCAAGCGGATGTTGAAAAACTTGAGACATTGAAAGCAACTTTATCTGAAGATGAATTGGATACAATTCTTGAAGAAAACAAGGTTCTTAAACATAAGCAGTTAACACCAGATTCAAAAGAGGCTTTAGAGACAATTCCTAAATTAGGTGTTGTTGATGTTACAGTTGAGGCTGAAGAAATTCCAATAGAGGAAAGACTTGTTGATAATTATAAAATAGTTAAACATGATATATTCTCAAATGACATCGCTTATTTAGAATTCTTATTTGACACTAGTATGATTACGCAAGAAGACATCCCATATATTCCGCTTCTAGCAGATTTGATTGGGAAATTAGATACATCATCGTATGCTTATGGTGACTTAAACAATGAAATATATAAGTTAACTGGTGGTATTAATCTATCATCAAGAACATATACAGATACAAATAGTAAAGTCTTCTATCCTAAAATGGTTGTTTCAGGCAAAGTTGTTGTTGATAAGTTAAATGAACTTATGAGACTGATCAATGTTTTATTAACAGAAACTATTTTCGAAGATAGTAAAAGAATCAAAGAATTGTTGCTTCAGAGCAAATCAAGAATGGAAATGGCAATTAACCAAAGAGGTGATAGTTATGCATCTTCTAGATTGGCATCATATTTCTTACCGTCATCACATTATGGTGAAAAAGTAAGAGGTTTTGATTATTACTGGTTCTTATCGGATTTAATAAAGAATTATGATGGTGAAGTACTTACTAAGTTAAAAGAAGTTTACTCAAAACTATTTAACACAAATGGTCTGATTATCAGTATTACAGGTGATGAAAAAACATATCAAGTATTTGATAAAACTTACAAGCAAGCATTAAAGGGCTTAAATAATAAGGTCTTTGAAAGTGTAGACTATCAGTTTGATCTAAGTGTTAAGAATGAAGGAATCGCATCATCGTCTAATGTTCAATATTGTGCACAAGGTTTTAACTTTAAAGCTCTAGATTATGAGTACTCAGGACATATGCAAGTATTAAAATCTATTTTAAGTTCAGATTATCTTCATGATCGTATCCGAGCTAAAGGTGGAGCTTATGGTTGTGGAATCAGTTTTTCTGATAATGGTAATGTAATAGCGACTTCTTATAGAGATCCGAATTTAGAGGCAACATTTAATGTGTTTGATGAAATGGCTGATTATATTGATGAGCTGTCATTAGATCAAGAGACATTAACTCGATTTATTATTGGTGCAGTAAGTAGACTTGATAGTGCTATGACGCCAAAAGGTAAGGGTACTTATGGCACAGCAAATCATATTTCTGGAATTAGTCAGAAGATGATTCAAGAGGAAAGAGATGCTATCTTAAATATCACATTAGAGGATATTAAATCTCTCTCAAAACTGGTAAGAAATGTGATGAGCAAAGGTTATAGAGTTGCTTATGGTAATGATGTAAAAATTAAAGCTTCTGATTTATTTGATAATATTAGAAACTTAAATGAATAAATTTTGGGACAGTCTTCAAGGGCTGTTCTTTTTTCTATATAAATATAGGCCCAGCCTATTGGCTGAGCCTATGCAAGATACATTCTGAGTTTCTGAAACTCTAACTCTAAATTTACTTTCTCTACTTTTCTCTTTAAAACTTTTTTAGTTTTCATAAAAAGACTCCTTATAGAACGCTTAAGTTAAATCTTACAAAATCATTTTTAGCTTCTTGCATTTTTTTGTTTTTTCTTTTGTTGTTCATTAATTTCTTTAACATATGTAGCTCCTTTCTCTAACTATCTAAAGTATAGTATATGGTGTAAGAGCCACAGCAATAGCTTATTTTGATTTATTTTTATAAAATATTATAAGAGTATAGGCTTAGGACGATTAGGAAAACTAGGAAAATATTTTCCTGATTTTCCTAAGATTTTCCTAGATGCAACATTGTAGTTTTTTAAACTGTTTGATCCTGTGTTGGGTTGACCCAACACTTTTGACAAATGATCATCGAAATGGATTTTAAATGGTGAAAATACGGATTTTCAGACAGAAACAAGTATAAATCACACAACTTTCACACGATTTCCACATTGGTTTGATGTATATTGGAATAGATGAATCTTTTATAATGTGTTTAAGAGGTGAATGAAAATGAACAGACAAAAAATACGATTTCTCATACAAACATTATGTTTAGCTTTAACTGTAATAGGTTTTTTTATAAATTTCTCATGGACGATGGGAATAATCATGCTCACAATAGTTATAGGTGGTACCTTTTATTGTGGATGGGTATGCCCGTTTGGGACTATGCAGGAGTTTTCGAGTAAACTTTCAGGAGCGTTAAAGATTAAAAAGAGAAGAATGCCAAAAAGATTACATGGTATTTTAAAGTATACTCGCTACATTATCTTTTTACTTGTGGGTATAACGACACTGCCGATTATAATGGATATTATGGCTTATGAACCGAGAACGAGCTTCATGTCATTGTTAGGTGGTAATTTACCTACTGTATTAGCTTTAGTTGTTATTGTGCTATTTGCAGGTCTATCGATGGTTTATGAACGTTTTTACTGTAAGTATCTATGTTTTGAAGGTGCCAAGTATGGTTTAATAGGTTTATTAAGACCAGTGACGATTCATAGAAATACTGAAACTTGTATTAATTGTGGTAAATGTAACACAAGCTGTTCGATGAATATTGAAGTATCACAGTTTGAAGTATTAAGAAGTCCAAATTGCATCAACTGTTTTAAGTGTTTAGATGTATGTCCAATAGAGAATACATTAGAATATAGTTTTAAACCTAAAAAGCTAATGAATAAATCGTACAGGTTACTTTTAACCAGTTTAATAATTATTATTCCAATAGGTGCAATATTTGTTTCTGGAAAAAATAGGGAGGCTAATGCAAGTGATGTAGAAGTCGTAGTTTTAGAAAGTAATGTGGAAGTCGAAGTTTTAGAAAGTAATGTGGAAGTCGAAGTTTTAGAAAGTAACGTGGAAGTTGATGTTTTAGATAGTGGTATTGGAACTATTGAACAACAAGGTAATTATCTTGATGGTACCTATGAAGGCGTCGGTATAGGATTTAAAGGCAATATCTATGTAGAAGTTATCATCGAATCGGGACATATCAGTCAAATAACTGTAACAGACCATAACGATGATAGAAAGTGGTACAATAGAGCTGTAAGTATCATTGATGATATTATTGGTGAGCAATCGACTGAAGTTGAATTAGTTAGTGGGGCAACCTATTCATCAAGTGGTATTAGAGAGGCCGTAATTGAGGCTCTAGAGAAAGCGAAGTAAAATGAAAATATATATTGTTGAAGATGAAAAACAGTTACAGAAGCTACTGGTGAGTTACTTAGTTGAAGCTGGTTATTCTGTAACAGCCTTTGATAATGGGCGTTTAGCAAAAGAAAATATAGATCATGAACCTGACCTCTGGATATTAGATATTATGTTACCAGAGGTTGATGGTTTTACACTTATAAAATCTATAAAAGAAAAGAATCCTAATATACCAGTGATATTTATGTCAGCACGATCAGCAGAACTTGATCGTGTTATTGGTCTTGAAATGGGTTGTGATGATTATCTTCCTAAGCCTTTTTTGCCTAGGGAGCTGGTTTTGAGAGTTGAACGGCTTTTGTCATATGTAAAACCAGTCGTTCAAAGTGGTAAAATAGGTCCTTACACATTTAATAGAAATATGAGAATTTTATCTTATAATCTTGAGAGAATAGAACTTACTGTTAAGGAATATGACTTATTACAGCTTTTTTCTAAGCAACTGGGAAAAGCAATATCAAGAACTGATATTTTAGATTCTGTATGGGGTATGGATTATTTTGGTTCGGAGAGAGTTGTAGATGATACTCTAAGAAGGTTGAGAAAAAAAGCACCTGAATTGCCATTTGAGGCAGTGTACGGTTTTGGATATATACTAAGGGAGTCGTGATGAAAAAACAATCCATAAGGAGTTATCTATTTAAAACCGTCTTGTTAACACTTGCAGTCATTTCTATATTTGTTGTAATTATAAATGCTTTTGTGACATTAAGTTTTCAAGAAGAATATATTTTTCATGAACTTGAAGAAGCAAGGAATGGTTATGGAACGGTTGTTAAGTTTAATAATCAATTAAGACATATTACATCATTTGATTGGAACAAGACTACTGATGAAGTTGTTATAACTTCTAGTAAAAGGGACTATGATTATAAAGAGGAACACTACGAACTCATTGTTGATGATTATATAAGTCATGAAGAAGAAGAAGGAAGCTTTAGACAGCATAGTGCTACATTCTTTTATATAGCTGATTTGAATGACACAGGTGTAACATTTTACTTTGTTGACATTATGGGAAGAGGCATGGGAAAAGAATTATTGTTTATGCTTACTTTAGTTGTCGTCACAGTTTTTATAGCGAGTATTAAAATCTCTAATTACATATCTAAACCGCTAGATTCCTTGAGTCACTATAGTGAGGAAATTGCAAAGAAGAACTGGAATGCAGAGCTGGACTCTATTTCCAATTTAGAGTTGAGTAGATTAGGTGATGCATTGGTGAAGATGAAATCTCAGTTGGAATTTGCTGATATAGAAGAGCGCCAATTCCTTCAAGCGACATCTCATGATTTAAAGACACCCATTATGGTCATTAAGGGTTATAGTCAAGCTATGATTGATAATATGCCCATTAAAGGGGAGTTATCACCAGAGCAAGTCATCTTAAAGGAATCAGAAAGATTAGAGCGAAAAGTACATCAATTGATAAGATTAAACACAGTTGGATATTCTCTTGAACACAGTGGACATTATGAGATTGTTAGAGTAGATAGAATTTTAAGATCTTTAATTGAAAAGTTTAAAGTCGTTAGTAATTTGAATTTCATCAGCCAGTTAGAACCTTTTGAATGTTATGGCGATGGTGAGTCTTTGATGATCGCAATTGAAAATATTGTAGAGAATCAATTAAGATATGCTAAAAGCATGATTTCAATTACTGTTGTAGATAATGTAATTACTATTGAAAATGATGGAGCCGATTTCACAGAGGATCCTGAGACGTTATTTGATATATACAAGAAGGGGAAAAGTGGACAGTATGGGCTAGGGTTAGCCATAGCAAAAAAGGTAATTCAGGCACATAAAGGGACCATAAGAGCTTATAGTAAAGATGTAGGTGTAGGCTTTGAAATTATACTAGAAACTGCAGATGAATAAGATGACGCCTCATGGCGTTATTTTTATGCTTTAATGGCGGCCAAATGTGAAAAAGAAAGTTACCGAATTGTTTCTTGTGTGTAATGAAATATGATATAATAACATGATACTAATTTATGGAGGAATCATGAAAAAAGAACTTTATAGAAATATACCAAAAATAGATGAATTATTATTACAAGAAGATGTTGTAGCTTTGGTTGAAAGTAATTCAAGAACAATGGTCTTGAATGTTTGTAGAGAAGTATTAGATACGATTAGAAAAGAAATTTCTCAATTAAAAGGTGATGTGTATGACCTTTCTATTGAATCAATTATTGGACGTATCCAAAAAGGCGTAGAAAAGAAAAATAGTTTTCACTTAACAAGAGTCATAAATGGAACAGGGGTAGTAGTTCATACTAATCTTGGGAGATCATCATTGGCAGAATCTATTAGGGATCAACTCATTGAAGTAAGTATGCATTATTCGACATTAGAATTCGATACGGATAATGGAAAACGTGGTTCTAGATACTGTCACGTTGAAGATTTACTTTGTGAATTAACTGGTGCAGAAGCAGCTATGGTCGTTAATAACAACGCTGCTGCTGTTATGCTCGTTTTAAGCACCTTAGCTAAAGGTAAAGAAGTGGTGGTTTCGAGAGGTCAACTAGTTGAAATTGGTGGTTCTTTCAGAATTCCTGAAGTGATGAAGTTAAGTGGTGCTAAACTTGTTGAGGTTGGTGCAACTAATAAAACTCATTTAAGAGATTATTCTGCTGCTATTACAGAGGAAACAGCTCTCTTGTTGAAAGTACATACTAGTAACTTTAAGGTGTTAGGATTTACACAGGAAGTACCTTCAAAGGATTTATGTGCTTTGGCTCATGGAATTGATTTACCTGTATACGATGATTTAGGTTCTGGGATGTTAATCGATTTATCTAAATTTGGTTTAATGAAAGAACCAACTGTGCAGGAGTGTATTGCTGATGGTCTTGATGTCGTTTCTTTTAGCGGTGATAAGATGTTAGGTGGTCCACAAGCAGGTATCATTGTTGGAAAGAAAAAATACATCGAAGCCATGAAAAAAAATCAGTTAACACGTGCGCTTAGAGTAGATAAGATGACTTTGGTTGCTTTAGAGGGTACTCTTAAATTCTACAGAGATGAGTTAACAGCTCTTGAAAATGTACCAACACTAAAAATGCTAACGAAGAAGTATCAGGAAATATCAGAAGAAGCTTGTTTGTTTGTCTCTACTCTTGGGATTTTAGATAATATTACCTGCCGACTTGAAGATGATTACTCTGAAGTTGGTGGTGGTTCTATGCCATTAGAAAAGTTGTTATCAAAAGTTCTTGTATTTACACATAATCGAATTAAAGCTCAGGATATTATCAAACATCTAAGAGACTATAAAATGCCGATTATAGGTAGAATCAAAGAAGAAGAAGTTATTATAGACTTTAGAACGGTATCAGTAGATGAACAAGCCATTGTTATTGAAGCCATTCGTGAGTTAGATAAATTATAGGAGCAAAAATGAAGAACATTATAATAGGAACAGCTGGGCACATTGATCATGGTAAAACAACTTTGATTAAAGCCCTTACAAATATAGAAACTGATAGACTTGAAGAAGAGAAAAAGCGTGGTATTACAATTGATTTAGGATTTGCTTTTTTCAATTTACCGAGTGGTAAAAGAGCAGGTATTGTTGATGTACCAGGTCATGAAAAGTTTGTGAAAAATATGCTGGCAGGTGTCAGTGGTATAGATTTGGTTCTCTTTGTAGTATCAGCTGAAGAAGGGGTTATGCCTCAGACGCAAGAACATTTGGATATTCTATCAATTTTAGATGTACAAAAGGGTATTGTAGTACTTACAAAAAAAGATTTAGTAGATGATGAATGGCTATACATGATTAAAGAGGACTTAAAGGAAACCTTTAAGGGTACTTTTCTAGAGAAAGCACCTATGGTAGGTGTTTCTTCAATCACACGTGATGGCTTTGATGAGCTAATTGAGGAAATAGATAAAATATCAGATGAAGTCGAATCAAAATCAGCTTCATCGGCTGTTAGATTACCAATTGATAGAGTCTTTACTCTAACTGGGCATGGTACAATCGTTACAGGTACACTTGTAGAAGGTCATGTTAGTGAAGGGGAGCAATTAACTATTTACCCTTCTATGAAAGAAGCAAAAGTAAGAAGCATACAAGTTCACTCTGAGGGTGTTAAAACCGCTTATGCAGGACAACGTGTAGCCATTAATGTAACAGGTATAAAAAAATCTGAAATCAATAGAGGTGAGATACTTGCTCATCCTGATTCAATGCAAGTAACAAGTATGTTAGATGTAAAGTTAAAACTATTAACTCATTCAGGTAGAGAACTAAAAAATTGGACGAGATTGCGTTTGTATCATGGCACAAAAGAGATCTTATGTCGTTTGGTACTTTTAGATAAGGAAACGATCAAACCAGGAGAAGAATGTTTCGCACAATTAAGACTAGAAGAGCCGACTGCTTGTAAATACGGAGATCATTTCGTTGTCAGATTCTATTCACCACTTGAAACCATTGGTGGAGGGACTATATTGGACCCTAATGCTTTGAAGCATAAACGTTTCAAAGAAGATATCATAGAGGAACTTCTATTCAAAGAAGCTGGAAATCAAGATGAGATTATTGATAATCTTGTTAAGAAGAACAGTGAGTTGTTCTGGAATCTTGATGAGTATGTTAAGCAATCTGGTTTACCAAAAGAAGAGGTAACGGAACAAGTTGAAAGATTAAAAGAAGATGGTGTTCTTATTGAACTTTCAAAACAAGTTTTGCTTCATAAAGAGTTCATTATTTCAAAAGAACAGGAAATGCTGACTATTTTGAATAAATACCATGAGGAATATCCAGTTCGTCTTGGCATACCTAAAGAAGAGCTTAGAAATAAGTTGTTCCCTAACATTAAAAATAAAGTTTTTGATGAGGTATTGAGTTTATATACTGTTGTGACAGTTCATGGGAAATATATCAGTTATATAGATTTTGAAATTGTGTATACGAAGTCGCAAGCTTACATGATAAAGACGGTTAAAGAAACTCTGGATAAGGATGGATTTAAACCAACATTGATGAATGACTTGATGAAGAATTTCCCTAAGGAAAAACACTCAAAAGATATTCTAATGAACTTAGTAGAATTAGGAGAATTGATTCGTATCAATGATGGTATTTATTTCACTAAGGAAACCTATAATAAAGCTTTAGAGATTCTAAAAGAAGCTTTTAACGAAAAGGGTAAGATGCCTCTTGCAGATTGCCGTGACTTGTTAGATACATCAAGAAAGTACATTGTACCAATTATGGAGTATCTAGACGGTAAAGGAATTACGAAACGTGTTGGCGATGAACGAATGTTAAGATAGTGTAATACGTAAATACTTGAAAAAAAGTTAGTAATTCATTATGATGTAGTAAAGGTAGAATTAAATTATTTTAACATATGGATGATTGGAGAAATTATGTCAAAAAAATTGTTAGTAGTAGATGATGAACCAGTACTCTTAAAAGGATTGAAATACAGTCTTGAACAAGAAAGTTATGAAATTGATACAGCTGTTGATGGTGAAGAAGCATATGATAAAGCTATTAACGAAACGTATGACTTAATCATTTTAGATTTAATGTTACCAAAAATGAATGGTCTTGAAGTCTGTAAAAAAATCAGAGAAAAATCAATGGTACCAATCATTATTTTAACTGCTAAAGGTGAAGATTCATCAAAGGTATTGGGCTTAGAGTATGGTGCCGATGATTACTTAACTAAACCGTTTAATGTTCTTGAGCTTAAAGCAAGAATTAAAGCTATATTAAGAAGAGTAAATGTTGAAGCGCCTAAGCAACACTCAAACATAATTGAGATGAGCGGCTTTAAAATTAATACATTAGGTAGAAAGATTGATATCAATGGTGCGAGCATTGCCTTGACAGCAAAGGAATTTGATTTACTCTTACTATTGGTTACAAATAAAGAAAAAATATATTCTAGAGAAGAATTATTGGAGATTATTTGGGGTTATGAGTATTTTGGTGATGTAAGAACAGTAGATGTTCATATTAGACGTCTAAGAGAGAAAATAGAAGAAAATTCTAGTCAGCCACGATACATTTTAACTAAATGGGGAGTTGGATATTATTTTAAAGATTAGTAGAAGATTTGTGAGTATAAGGTGGAAACTAGTTTTCACCTATTTACTTTTAATCATATTAACATTGGGATTGATGTTAAGTTTTGTTATGACCTCAATCGAAGAAAAGAATATTTTTGACCATAGAGACTATTTGTTTACTCAAGCAAATATTCTTTCTAATCAGTTAATTGCAGAGTTTAAGAATCTGTCTCAACCACACACAAACGATTATTATTCTGATGTTGTGGTTAATTTTTCGAAAGAAATTGGATCTAGAATTTTAATTATTGATGCAGAGGGACATACTTTAGTAGATTCCTATAGTGAATTCACATCAGATGATCCGATTATTAATGCTGAATTAGACGAAGCAATAAATGGGAGACAATCGTCAGGGGTTTATAGATTTGATGAGATAGGTCGTGTCATTTACGTTTCTGTACCTGTACAAACAAATACGGAAGTAATGGGTGCAATATTAATAACATCATCATTAGAGGCAACTTATGAAAGCTTAGCAGAACTATTAAGCAATATGTTTTTACTTGCTGCAGTTTGTATTGGTTTTACAGTTGCAATTAGTTTTATTTTTGTTGAGATTATTTCATCACCAGTTGAAAAGTTAACTGAGATTGTTAACCGTGTAACTTATGGTAAATATGATGAGAGAATAAATGTTGAAGGTAATGATGAAATCAAGGTATTGAGTAATTCTTTTAATGCTATGATGACTAAGTTGGACCAGGTTAATACTCAAAGAAAGCAATTTGTTGCAAATGTTTCGCATGAGTTGAGAACACCATTAACTTCAATTAAATTATTATCATCTTCTTTGTTGAGTGATGAGTCGACTGACCCTGAGATATATAAGGAGTTTTTGACTGATATTGATTCAGAAGTTGATAGATTAAATGAAATAATTGATGGTTTGTTGTATCTAGTAGACTTAGAGAAAAAAGAGCTAGAGCTTCATTATACCAATTCTCATGTTAATTATCTTGTAGCAAAAGTTGTTCATCAACTTAGACCTCTAGCAGAGCAGAAGAACATTCAAATAGATTTGCAGGAAGATGAAAAAGTATGGGCATCTTTTGATAAGACTAAATTTCACCAATGTTTGTCTAATTTGATTGCAAATTCAATTAAGTACAATCATGAGGGTGGTCATGTACTCGTCAGATTAATAAATAAGAGAACATCATTTTCTGTTCAAATTTGTGATAATGGTTATGGTATTGCAAAAGAGAATTTACCATATGTCTTTGATAGATTTTATAGAACAGATAAAGCAAGAAATCGAAAAACTGGTGGCGCTGGTTTAGGTTTATCAATTGTTCAGCAAATTGTCCATTTGCATCAAGGAGAGATTTACATTGATAGTACACTTAATGAGGGAACAACAGTAACAATCGAATTACCGAAAGGAATCATATAATGAAACGATTATTTAGTGTGATTATTCTGATGCTGTTGTTGAGTGTTTTCTTCTTAGTAGTTTCAGGAAATGGAATTACTTATAAATCGAGTGATGATATGACGATCATATCGCCGTATTCGAAGGGTGTGTCTCAGTTATCACGGTTGTATTTTATATATGATGGTCAATTGATTAGTGAAACAAGAACAATTGTAATTGAAAAATTAGAAACTGAACTCTCAACAGTACAGGAACTTAAAAAGGGTTCAAAGATAAAAACTTATGCTTCACCCATCGGTGTAGAAGTTGATATACTTTCAGTTAACACAACTGATAGAATTTGCTATGTCAGTTTTTCGAGAGAGTTTTTGGTTGATGATCCTCAACTAATGTATCTAAATACTATGAGTATTGTTAATACATTAACTGAGCTAGAGGCAGTGGATTATGTTCAAATATTGGTTGATGGTAAAAGACTGGATGTTACTGATTTAGTGGATTTATCAGAACCAATTGCTAGAAATACCACAATGGTTCAAACCAAAGAGTTAACACCGAAGGATATTGTAAAGAAATTTTTAGAGTATATTTCTCTTGGTCGATATGATTTAGCTTATGATTTAATCGACAGTAGATCAAAACAATATGTCAATTTTGATGATTTTAGAGAATCTATGATATTACTTAGAAATGATATTAAAGGTTATACTCAAAGATATATTTTTGCAAGAAGAGAAAAAGGACAATATATTATTCAAGTTAAGTATATTCTAAGAGGATTTGAAGGTACGGAAGAGATTATTCTTGATTCAGAGAGTCCACTTGAACTAACATTTTCATGGCCTGTTATTGAAGAAAAGGATATATGGAAAATATTATACTATGATTTTTAAGAGGATGTCTTATGCATCCTCTTTTAGCTTGTCTATAAAGTAGAAAATTGCATTCCAGAAATCGGTGTGTTCTTTTGAGGATTTCCACAGAGACTCGGAACCGTGACTTCCAAAGTTTTCTGGATAGAATGCAAACTTATATTCAGAACTGACATGTTCGAAGATGTTTTTCCATTCATCAATTTCATAACTTGCAGAAGTTATGAAAGTAGGTATTGTTAGAGACTCCACATTACTAGCAATATTTTTCCCGTCGTATATGAAATACTCAGCAGGTGAAAAAGCAAGTATAGCTTCAACCGAATCCTTATATTCCTCTGCAGTTACAAGGACAAGAGAAGCTGAGAATGAACTTCCTAATAAGTAAATTTCCATATCATAGTTATTGATGACATATTCAATTGAAGCTTGAACATCTATCGCAGCATCTGCGTGGTTACATGGATAACCTGCCTCTTTTGCTAATCGTGCAGTTTCATTAGTGACGTCATTAATGGCAATTCCAGATCTTAAATCTACTGCCATAGCATTATAACCGAACTCGTTTAATTTTATTGCTGTTTCTATATATTCGCCACGACTCCAACCAGATTGATGGAATAAAATGAAAATCGGTGAAGTGTCATCAATAAGGTACATATCAGCAGTTACGGTTAATCCATCAGAAGAGTCATAAGTGATGGTACTCATATTATCTATTTCTGTTAATTTATTATTAATTGGTGTCTCAATTGTTTCTGTATTGTTACTACAACCAACTAAGATGAAACATAGTAAAATGATTATCCATTTTTTCATTGAATAGCCTCCTAAATTTATAATACCACCATATACAGCAAAAAAATCATATGTTGCAATATTTTAGAATAGATGAAATTAATGTAAGATATTGATTTTGTATATGTAACATAATAATTCGTAATACAAAATATTATTTATACATGTTATAATATATTAAAAGACTAGGAGGAAAAAAATGAAAGAAATTATTATGTTTACAACATCAACTTGACCACACTGTGTTCCAGCTAAGGAGTTCCTTAAGCAAAATGAAATCGAATACACTGAGTATAATGTATCTGAAGATATGGATGCAAGAAAATTAATGATGAAGAACAAACTTATGGGTGTTCCTTCTTTCTTGATTGATGGAGAAGCAGTTGTAGGATTAAATAAAGACAAATTATTAGCTGCAAAAGAAGCTTAAAAAACGCCTTAGGGCGTTTTTTTGTATACGCATACGAGGTACCTGTTTTCTTTTGATATGTCTTTCTACTGTTTCCTCATTCCTCTAATGGGTAAAATCTAAATGAAGGGAGGTATAACATGAGTAATTGGAAAATTGCTGTTATAGATGATGATCAAAGAAATTACGAAATGATTGAACAAGCGCTTGTTTTTGATTATGAGTTAATGAATATATATGGTGAAGATCTCTTAAGTCAAATGTTGAGTTTTAAGCCAGACTTAGTGCTCTTAAGAGCTGAGTATTCAATTACAGATGCATATACTCTTTGTGAAAAACTGAAAAACCATCTTGCAACTAAACGTATACCTATACTTATGATGTCTAGGAGGAAGGTTGATCATGAAAAGGCATTGAAAGTAGGTGTTAGTGATCTTATCTCTTTATATGATCCGATGGATGTTATAGTATTACGAATAAATGCACATTTAATAGCAGGAAATCAAGCGAAAAGCTGCCAAAGCTATATGAAGGATATGAAGACTGAGAATGCTAATATAACAGCTGCATTGCTAAAACTCATTGGTAAGCTCATAGAGTATAAAGACTATCATAACGACGACCATGTTTTTAGAGTTGGCAAATATGTCTATATGATGGCCATAGAAATAAAATTTTCTGAAGAAGACGCTGTCAGATTAATGAAGGCATCATATCTGCATGACATTGGAAAGCTGATACTTAATGATGACTTATTATTGAAAAAAGGGAGTCTGACTTATAGTGAATGGCAAGAAATGACAGAGCATACCTCTGCGATAGAGACAATGATCGCTGGAAACATTGACTTTATGAAAATAGTAAAAAATATAGCAACTCAGCACCATGAGAAATATAATGGATTAGGCTATCCTAAGCAATTGGCAGGTACAGCAATTAGCTTAGAAGCAAGAATTGTTAGTTTGTGTGAAGTATTTGATGCTTTGACACATCAAAGAAATCATAGAGAAGAATGGGCTTACAACGAAGTTATTGACTATATAAGATCTGAAAGTGGCGAGAGCTTTGACCCAGAACTTGTAGAAGTATTTATGAACAATATAGACAAATTTATAGATATTAAGCAAAATAAATGGTAGTAGATAAATACAAAAGAGAACTTTGCCTAGCAGAGTTTTCTTTTATTTTGAAAGTATCAACTAATTTAGAGTGCTATCATAGAAAACTATCTTGTGTTATTATGAAAGCGGAGGTGCTATGAATAAAAAACATTACATTACAGGTCTGATCTATGGTGGTCTAGCCTTTATTCTTTGGGGATTGCTACCAATTTATTGGAAACTTGTTAAGGCGCTAAATCCTTATCAGGTTTTTACACATAGAGTATTTTGGTCGGTTATATTTTTGACGATAATCATGACCTATAAAGGACAAATTAAAGACTTTCTTAGTTTGCTAAAAGATAAGTCTAATTGGTTATCTACACTAGGTCCTGCTTTTTTTATCTCGATAAACTGGTTGACTTATATTTGGGGTGTTAACAATGGATATGTTATTGAAACGAGTTTAGGTTATTATATGAACCCTTTGGTTCTAACACTTTTAGGTGCCATATTTTATAGAGAAAGATTAGATAAACTGCAGACCATAGGTATTGTATTAGCCACAATCGGTGTTTTGATTAAAATACTTGTTTATGGTGAAATTCCTATATTGGCGCTGGTTTTGGCAATTTCTTTCGCCATTTATGGTTTGCTGAAAAAGAAGTCGAAATTTACTTCTTTAACAGGTTTAGGATTTGAAACGGTTATCGTTGGCATTCCAGCAACGTTGATGATTATCTTTACAGAAACAACAGGACAAGGTATTAGTGGTAATCTACCGATTAGCTTTTGGGTTTTAATTTCTATGAGTGGTGTTGTTACTGCTATACCACTATTGCTATATGGTGAAAGTACTAAAAGGTTACCTTTAAAAGTGGTTGGTTTTTTACAGTATATAGCTCCGACCATAGGTTTGTTCTTAGGTATTTTTGTTTTTAAAGAAGCTTTTAGTCTGGAAGACTTAATACCATTTATCATCATTTGGATTGGTCTGGCTTTCTTTGTATTATCGCAGGTAAGAATGTTAAAAAATTAAAGAATTATTTGAGCTCTTATAAGTTTTGTAGAATGAAAACGTTTTCCTAAAATTGTTGCAAATACTTGTACAGAGCTCTATTTTTTGTTGAAGAATTAAAATTTATTGCTTGTTTTGAATATTCTGAAAATTAACATTGACATTGATGCAATATCTCTCTATAATTCTGTATAAATACAAATTGGAGAGGTGATATTATGAAAATGGAAAATAAAAAAAATAAGGAAAGAAAGTTAACAGAAAAAGACTATAGCCTTAAGAATGGAAAGTTTTTAAATGAAGAAGTAATCCATGGTAAAGGAATGAATTTTTTAGGTAATATTTTCAAAGCATAGAGAACTTATAAGTTGCTCTATGCTTTTTCTTTTGAAAAAACCTTTTATTTAGTTATAGACATTTTGACTATACAAAATTAGAAATTTTGAGATAAAATGAAGTAGGAGGTGCGTGTGAAATTTAAAATATTTAACCCAAAAGAAGATATACAAGGAAATTCTAAAGAAAATATATTTGTTGTGATGGATGAAAGTGGTTATTTAGGTAGTGGTTATGTATACCCAAAATTAACATCTATAACACCAGATCACCCAGTTAATATCTTTATCGATATTAACATTGATGATAAATATCTTTATCATGAAATAGGATTTGAATTGTTTCATTTATTAAGAAAGCAAGCTATTTCCTTGTTTAAGCATACTAAGTTAAATAAAGGTTTGCTATATTATGGATCTGAAGTTATCAATGAAAAAATACATTTTTTTAGAGATCAAGGATTTAAAGAAGATATTCCAACTTATAAGATGAAGAGCATAACAAATTTAGATAAGGGAATGTGCTCATATGAGGTTACAACTGATGAGTCATACAATGAGGAAATGATTGCATTACATAATAAGTATCTATTAAAACCAATTGATCATGATGTGATACATTCATTAAAACATAAAGATGACTATTGCTGTTATCAGATTTTTGATAAGCGTCTTATAGCTTCAATGATTATTTATAAGGACCATGTTGGTGGATGGATTGATCATATCGTAGTAGATTCAGAATACAAACATAAGGGTATCGGCAGATTTTTATTGGGAGAAGCTTCTAATTATTTTAAGAAAAGATTGATTAATGAAATGAACCTTGAAGTTTGGTCAGCAAATAGTTCTGCTCTTAAGTTCTATAAGAAACTTGGCTTTGAAGAGGAAAGTGTTACTGAGCATTACGTTGGTCTGATATTAGAGAAATGATTGAAAACACTCTGAGTGGTAATATATATACCATAAGGAGTGTTTTATGTTTGAAATATTTGTTTTATACAGTTGTTTAACTTCAATGTTGGTATTATTTCATTTATTCGTTGTATTCGGTGCTAAAGTAGGCGAGTTTGATTATGGTGGTTTTATAGTAGGAAAACTTCCTATAGGGATACGCGTTTTATCTGGTTTCTATATTTTAATTTTACTAACATCAGAATTTGTTGTTCTATCAAAAATGGAGTATATATTATTAGGCTATGAGAAGATTGTGAATATGGCAATGCTAAGTACTAGTATTTTCTTTGCTCTTGTAATGCTTTTCCATATGATTGTTAAGAATAGTTGGAATAGACATATTTGGGCGCCGATCAACCTTGTTCTAATGACTGCAAGTATAATGATTTATTTCACAAAATAAAGCGTAGAAAAAATTCTACGCTACTCATTAATTGGTCGGATGAGAATATGACTTTCGAACTCATCGTTTAATGTTCTCTGTAATTGTTTTGCCAATCCCTCAGATTTAGTTTGTGCCAAAATGGACTCATTAACCCCGGAGGTGAGAACAAGTTCATAGGCCATTCTATTCTTCTTAACTTTTCTTCTCATAACTACCTCCGCCTTCATTGTAGCATACTTTTATGGAAAATAAATCAATTAATTTGCAAAAATTTGTTAACCATCCCTAATTGTGGTCTTGCATTTCACAATGTGTTATTTCAAGATACTGTAATATGAAGTTTATTTAATATGTAGTCATTGCTCTTTGAATATTCCGAATTATTAGTTATTCTTAAATAGGGGGTAATTTATGAAGAAAATATTAATAATTATGTTATCATTCATGTTGATATCATGTACACAAGTAAATGAAGTAGCAGAAAATAATCCAATAGAAACAGAAGTTAATAATCAAGAAGTTGTAGAGGAAAAGCTTGAAGAAGTTGTAGAGGAAAAATTTGAATATGTTGTTGATATAAATAGAGCAATTGACACCATAGAATGGTTAACCTTATCAGAGTACGAAGGCAGACAAGCTGGATCTAATGGTAATCTACTAGCAGAAAATCGATTGGTTGAAGCTTTTAAAGATGCGGGTTTACAACCCATTGAAAATATTGGTTATAAGCAAACATATGAACAGTTAGTTCTACTACCTGAAGTACCGACTGTTATGAAATTAGAGGGTGAAGAACCTTATGAGTATCAAGTACAGTTTTCAGAACGATTTGTAAAAGGTCGCACTGATTTCGAAGAAAACATTGAAGCTGAAATGTTTTTTGTAAAAAATATAAATGATTTAAAAGAAGATACAGAAATACTTCATAACAAAGTAATACTATTATCAAGAGAGTTGTATTACAATGACCTTGTATGGAATGAAATTCAAAGACTAGATAGAAACGATATCAACATAAAAGCTGTTGTTGTAAATGGCGGAGATGATATACGTGTTACACGTGCTATAAGAGGCAATCAATTGGTAGAATTTGATCCTGAAGATCCTCTTTTAATATTCTGTCGAACAGATGTATTTACACAATTAATGACTTCTGATAAGAAGTTAATTATAGAAATGGACTTTGAAGAGAAGCTTGCAACACCTTCGAATGTTGTGGGTATGATTGAAGGACAAGATGAGGATGGTGAAGGTGAGGTTGTTATTGTAGGCGCTCATTTCGATCATGTTGGAGATAATCTTAATGGTACTTATAATCCAGGAGCACTAGATAACGCATCAGGAATCAGTATAATGTTAGAATTGGCAATTGCTTTTAAAGATGCAAAGCCTGACAATACAATTTATTTTGTAGCATTTAATGGAGAGGAAGATGGCCTAATAGGTTCTAAGTATTTTGTAGATCAATCTAAAGGTCTATTTAATAGTCTTAATGCAGTAATGCTTAATTTTGATATGGTAGGGTCAACAGCTGAGGTGCCTTTGTCATTAGGTTATGTAAGTTCGAGAGATGAAGCTTTCTGTGAGACTGTTGGAGAGATAGCTACTGAGAGTGACGTGAATTATATTCTAGAAGAAATGTATGGAAGTGATCATACCAATTTCTCTGAAAGAGGTGTTCCTTCTGTATGTTTTATTCAGTTCGACGATGCGTATTATCATACAGCGGGAGACACTCTTGAAAATGCTGTGGATAAGGATCGATTAAATGAGGTATTAAACTTAGCGGTTAAAGTTTTGGATGTTGAAGCAAATAAATAATATAATTATGTTGTTTTTATCAAATGAGATAGATGAGCACTAAAAAGCAGTCGTATGATTTATACATACAACTGTTTTTTTTAATATTTATATTATTTCTTTTGATTATGTTCTTGGTTTATAAAAAAACATTGATTTAAAATGCTTTGTTATTTAAGTGTTTTTTAAATTCTAATGCTACTTCCGGCCAATCTCTTTTATGGGTACCTGGTAATGGTAGGCCATTAGGCATCATATTACTTGGTACATGATCATGTCCAAACTTACTATCAATTTGATAAACGATGCACTCCTGATTCTTATCATGACAATAATCCTCCAAGTAATGGTCAATTGAATTTAATACTTTAAACTGTGGATCTGTGTGCGTAAATGGACAATTGTTAAACTTCTCACATGTTTTCATTGTATCTCCTCCTTAAAAGAGTATTACCCGAATAATTCTATCTAAAAACATAGAAAGTTCTTCCATAATAATTGCATATTTAACGAATAGGATTTTCTATGTCAATGTTATTTACATTCTTGTAGCTACCTGAATTGTACAAATGTTTTGAAATGATAAATTTTAAAACATTAGATGGCAATAGTCTAATTTTAAGATAATTTCTCTTATTAGTGGGTAATGAAATAGTGGAGGTGCAATATGTGCAATTTAGTTAAGTTAAGTGAGAAAATGGTTGTTTCGATTAGAACGCGTGCTCCTGTTAAGGATTTGCCTGATGTGATTGGTAAATGTTATGGAGACATTATGAAACATCTTTCATCAAATGGGAAATATCCATCGGGTGTACCTTTTATAGGTTATTTCAATATGGATATGAATGATCTTGATGTTGAGATTGGTTTTCCTGTAGAAGAAAATGTTGCTGAAACAGAGGCGATAAAAATGAGTAAAATCCCAGAAGGATCATATGCTGAACATATTCATATAGGCCCATACCCGACTTTGAAAGATGGTTATGATCTTTTGATGAAATGGATGGCGGAGTCAAACTATCAAGCTACTGGGATCTGTTATGAGTACTACTTAAATGATCCAAATGAAGTAAAACCAGAACAATTACAGACAAGAATTCTTTTTCAAATATAAGCATAACTTCCTAATATGAATAGCCAACGTTTGTTGGTTTTTTTTTGAAGTACTTTCGTATTTATTAGAGATGTGGTAATTTAGACGAGAGGTGTCTATGAAAAAAATTAGTATAATCATAATATTACTTATAGGATTACTGTTTATAGATAGTAATATTGAAGACTCTATATATAATTATATAGAGCCAGTTATTCCAGTTGATGAAGTGATCATTGAGGTAATCGAGTGTCCAACGATATGTCTTGATCCTGGACATCAGGCTGAAGGAGATTATTCCTTAGAACCAATATCACCCAGTTCGGAGCAAATGAAAGCAAGAGTTTCAAGTGGAACAGTAGGGGTTGAGTCAGGGATTTATGAGTATGAGTTGGTATTGGAAATTTCCTTGAAATTGAAGAAGAAACTAGAGGAAAATGACTACAATGTTATTATGACTCGTGAAACACATGATGTTAATATAAGTAATTCTGAAAGAGCACAAATTGCAAATAGTAGCCAGGCTGATTTGTTTATAAGGGTACATGCAGATCAGAGAAATGATCCTAGAGTTAGAGGTATTAGTATCTTATGTCCAGAGGAAAATACTGATTCGATGGATGTTTATATTGATAGTAATCTGGCGTCTGAACTTGTCCTAGCTTCATTGATTGAAGAGACTAAGGCAAATAATATGGGAATCAGTTATAGAAATGATATCAGTGGATTCAATTGGTCTGAGGTGCCAGTTATTCTTGTTGAGCTTGGATTTATGAGTAATTCTGAGGAAGATTTATTACTTAACGATAGTAATTATCAAGAGAAATTAGTTGATGGATTATACAGAGGTATAGAAAAATATTTTGAAACTAGGGAATAAATCTCTCGACACATTAGAAAGTATTTTGTATGATAAGTTTGTAGTTGAAATAGAATTTTACTTAAAAGGAGTATGAACAATGTTATTTTTACATTATCCATCGTGAACAAGTAGTAGAAAAGCCAAGGCTTGGCTTGAAGAACACAATATCGAATTTGATTTGAGACTAATCCATAAAGATAATCCAAAAGCTGATGAGGTTAGAGAATGGATGGCACTGAGTGGTCTTGAGTTGAAGAGATTCTTTAACACCAATGGTAAGCTATTCAAAGAAAAAAATCTTAAAGAATTATGGGATTCACTATCAGAAGATGAACTTCTTGAGATTCTTGAAAGTGATGGCATGATACATAAAAGACCCGTTTTAGTGGGTAAGGATTTTGCTCTAACTGGTTTCAAAGTAAAGGAATGGGAAGACAAATTAGGTTAAAGTTGCAGCTTCGATTATGAAGCTGTTTTTTTTGTCAAAAATGAATCGCCAATATGTAAAGTCTATGATTCCTCCAGGAAGTCAAGTTAGTAGATAATAGAAAAAGTTTCATGAGATAACTTTTTTTTACTGATGCAAATAGTAAAAGAATATTTTGAAAGATTGGATAAGATATATATTACAAGAGAAAATATCATACTTGTAATTTATTTAGAATATCAAAATACTTACTGTATATATTTAACACTTTGTGTTAAAATAATTCTTGTAGATAAGAATTTTGGGGAGGAACTTATGAAAAGCATTAAAGGAAAAATCTTAATAGCAATTACAGCGTGTGCAATTCTATCTGTACTGGTGTCCAGTTTGTTAATCACTAGTAAAGGTTCTAGTGGTATTTACGATGAGGCTAGATCAAGGCTAGAATATCAATCAAAGGAAATTGGTTTACGAATTCAAGCTTTACTAACTAATACAGAAGTTACTATCGAAAACACAGCATCTACTATCGAAAATACTGTTGATATGAAAAAATATCAAATCGAGAATTCGTATAGGAGCTTAACATCAAATAACCTTAAACGAATTTTAACTGATGTTGCAGAGAACTTAGATGGAACACATGAAGCATTTTTCATTATTGATCCGACTTTGGAGATAGATGAGCATCAGGTATCTATCACAAATGATGAAACCGGTGCTATATTAAATAAAGTTCCTCTTGATATGAGTAACTTTAATGTGAGTGATGAAACTGCACCACCTGCAGAAATTGCATGGTTCTTCGAAGCAAAATTATCTGGTAAAGAATCGGTTGACAATAATGAACCGATTGAAGGTTTTTGGTCAGACCCATATTATGATGAGGATGCTGAAAAAGTACTTATCAAATATGTTAGACCAATTTATAGATACTTTAATTTTATCGGTGTAACAGGTGTTACAATCGATTATAGTGTAATTGAAAAACAAGTAGATGATGAAAAGGTTTACGAATCTGGTTATGCATACTTGTTAGATCAAGATTTAAAGTTTTTAGTACACAAATCATATGATGTTGGTACAGATCTTTTATCTCTTGGAGAGGGTGTTAAACCTTTATATGATGCCATGACGAATTCCGATTCTGATGTCAAAGAGTACAAGCTTGATGGCAAAAAAGGTATAAGCGGTTTTGTACGATTGAGTAATGGATGGGTTGTTGGTATAACACCACCAATTAAAGAAATATTTGAAGCTCGAGATGGTATGAATCGAATATTCATAATTGTTTTAATTGCTGTTATTGTAATTTCATCTGTGATAGCAATCATTTTATCATCTATGTTGGCTAAGCCGCTTAACAACGTTACAACTGCATTGGAGCAAGTGAGTGAATTAGATTTACAACAAGATGATAATGTTGATAAGCTTATGAAGGCCAAAGATGAAACTGGAAAAATGGCAACTCAACTTGATAATATGAAAACAGCTTTAACAGAGATTGTTTTAAGATTGCAAGGACTTTCTTCAGAATTATTTGCTAAATCAGAAAATATGACTATAGTAAGTAATGACTCAATGGAATCAATTAACACAGTTTATGCATCTGTGGAAGATTTGACAATGGGTGCTAATGATCAAGCTGAGGAAGCTCAGAAGAGTAATGAAGAATTATTGGTTTTAAACTCAAAAATAAATACAGTTATTGAGAGTGTTGGAAAAGTTCTTGAGTATTCAAATAGCACAAAAGAACTTAACGAATCATCTATTGAAGTTGTAGAATCTCTTAAGAAATCTACAATAGAAAATGCAGAAAATACTGATGTCATGGAAAATAACGTGGCTGAGTTATTAAGAAAATCAAATCAGATAGAAGAAATCGTTAATGTTATTAAAAACATAGCAAGTCAGACAAACTTATTGGCATTAAATGCATCTATTGAGGCAGCAAGAGCTGGTGAAGCTGGAAGAGGTTTTGCGGTTGTTGCAGAGGAAATAAGAAAACTTGCTGTTCAAACATCTGAATCAACTTCGAAAATTGAAGAGTTTACTGTAGATATTGAAAATCAAGTAAAAGTTGTATCAGACAATATTCAAGTAGCTAGAGGAAATGCTGATCAAACTGAAGAAGTTACAAAGAACGTAGAGTATTCTATCAGTAATACAATTAAGAGTGTAAAAGGTATTATTGATTTAATTGAGCAACTGACAACTGAGTTAACTGAAGTTAATTCATCGAAAGATGTTGTTATCAACTCAATTGGTAATATTGCAGCTGTTACAGAGGAATCTTCAGCAGCAGCAGATTCGGTATCATCAATGATGGAAAATCAAATTGAGAATATGGATCAAATTCAGTTAATGACTGGCGAAATTGCAAAAGTTGCTGAGTTGATTGAAAATGAAATGCAAAAATTCAAAGTAGATGCTGAGTCACATCAAAACAAAGTTGTAGAAGAAGTAGTATCTGAAGTTGTAGAAGAAGTTATGGAAGAAGAAGAACCAGCTGTAGAAGTTGTTTCAGAATTTGAAGTAGCGAATGCAAGTGAAGAGGATTTTGTTGATTAAATACTGAAAAGTCTAAGATTATTCTTAGACTTTTTTTTATACAAATATTGTTTGTAATATTTAATATGTCGCGTATAAAGAAATGAATGTAAGCACTTTAATTAGAGTTTTAACTTTGGTATACTGATGTAAAAAAAGGAGAATATTATGTATTTTGATAAAATAGTAGAATCGATTAAAACACATCCTGATGTGATTGGTATTATGTTAGGAGGTTCAAGGGCAAATGAAAGTCATGATTCAACTTCTGATTATGATGTGTATGTCTATACGAGTAAAAAAATTGAGGAAAAAGATAGGAAACATCTTATCCATCCTTATGTTAAATATATGGAGTATTCAAATGAGTTTTGGGAATTAGAGGATGATGGTATTTTAATTGACGGTACAGATATTGAGTTCATTTATAGAAGTATAGATGAATTGGATCAAACTTTAACTGATATAGTGTTTAATCATAATGCATGGAGCGGTTACACAACGTGTTTTTGGGACAATCTGTTAAACTCTAAAATCCTTTATGAGAAAGAGAATTGTCTAACTCAACTAGTAAGCAAGTTTAACATAGCATATCCAAAAGAACTTCAAGAGAACATTATTTATAAGAATTCTAGATTGCTAATGGATTATATGCCATCGTTTTATTATCAATTAGACAAAGCTGTTAAAAGAGGTGATTTGGTTAGCGTAAATCATCGATTAACAGAATTACTAGCATCTTACTTTGATATAGTTTTTGCATTGAACAAGGCATTACATCCTGGTGAGAAAAGACTGATTGAAAAGACAAAATCCTTAAGTATACTTCCGAACGATTACTATAATGTGATTTGTGGTGCTTTGGAATCTTCAGGGGAGACTCTACTTAAGAAAGTACAAGTAATGATAGAAAATCTTTACGATTTACTAGAGCAGGAAGGTTTCACAGTTACTAGAAGTAGCTATATAAATGGATCAGAAGCTTAGAAAAAATATATTGCTTAATAAAGAAGTGACCTTAGATAATCTAAAGTCACTTTTTTTGTTTGTAATAAGTGTAATTTTAACCTGCTAGTATCTCTTTTTTACGGAATTGTTGCATTTTAGTTGACAATTTTCAGACTATTCGGTAAAGTTAAGTTAGTTCATAATTTGAACGTTTGTGCGTAATGCGAACAAAGCGAATAAAAGGGGGAAATTTGTTATGGGAAGTAAGATTTTCAGAATGCCTCACACGTATGTTATATTGGCTATAATTATTATTGTAGCTGCATTAGCAACATATGTTGTACCAGCAGGTCAATTTGAAAAAGTAGAAAACGAAGCAACTGGTAGGAGTGTAGTAGATCCAGATTCATTTACTTATGTAGAGCAAAGTCCGGTTGGTTTCTTTGATGTGTTCAAAGCGATTCCTACAGGAATGAAGAAAGGTGCTTCTATCATCTTCTTTATTTTTATTGTAGGTGGTGCATTTGAAATGTTTACAGCAACAGGAGCTATAGAAGCAGGTATAGGTAATGCTGCTAGAATGTTAGACGGAAAAGAAAAATTGATGATACCTCTGTTTCTTGTTATATTCTCGTTAGGTGGGGCGACCTTTGGGATGGCGGAAGAAACCTTAATATTTGTTCCTGTTGGAATAATGTTAGCAAGGTCGCTTGGTTATGATGCTCTTGTTGGAACCGGTATGGTTACTTTAGGTGCAGCTGTTGGTTTTAACTCTGGATTTATGAATCCGTTCACTATTGGAGTTGCTCAAGGAATCGCAGAGTTGCCATTATTTTCTGGAATGGCTCTTAGATTAGTTATTTATGTCGTTTTCTTAGTTGCAACTACTTTCTTCTTAACAAGATATGGTAACCGTGTTAAGAAGGATCCAACAAAGAGTTTGGTTTATGATTTAGAGAAGAGGGCATTAAAAGATTCTAAGGCATTAGATGAAATTAGAAAAATGACAATGAAAGATAGTTTGGTACTATTAACGCTTTGTCTTGGTTTATTTGCTATAGCTTATGGTGTTATGAAACATGGTTGGTATATAACTGAAATAGCTGCATGTTTCTTGTTAATTGGTATCATCGGCGGATTTATTGGTGGTTTATCGCCAAGTAGATTGGCAGAGAGTTTTGTTAAAGGAGCAAAAGCGTTAACATTTGGAGCTTTGGTAGTTGGTGTAGCAAGAGCGATACTAGTTGTTTTACAGGATGGTATGATTGTTGATACAATTATTAATGCAATGGCTGGAGCAATTTCAAATTTACCTAGTTCTATTTCGGCACTTGGTATGTATGTGACTCAGATCGTTATTAACTTCTTTATTCCATCTGGTAGTGGGCAGGCAGCGACGACAATGCCATTGATGACACCTTTAGCAGATTTAGTAGGTGTGACAAGACAAACGGCTGTACTTGCATATCAATTTGGTGATGGATTTACTAATTCAATCATTCCAACATCATCTGTTTTGATGGCGTATTTATCAATTGCAAATATTCCATATAATAAGTGGGTAAGATGGGTAGCGCCACTTATAGGTGTTTGGGTTGTAATTGGTGGTGTTACAATCGTAGTTGCAAATGCAATCGGTTATGGCCCATTCTAATTTAATGGAGGCGACATGCAAAAAAGAATTGAAGAATTAGCTTATAAGTTGTATGACGAACTACATACTTTGAGTGATTTTATACATAAGAATCCTGAGTTAGGTTATGAGGAATATATGTCATCAAAGAAACATATAGATCTTTTGAAGCGTCATGATTTTATAGTTGAAGAAAGATACCTCAATATCGATACAGCATTTAAAGCGGTCTATAAGAATAGTAATGCATCTGAAAGAGTGACGATAGCATATTTAGCAGAATATGATGCACTACCTGGTTTAGGTCATGCATGTGGTCACAACTTACTGGGAACAGCCAGTACTGGTGCTGGTATAATTCTATCTAAGTTGTTAGAAGAAATTGATGTAGCAGCGGAAATAATTATTTTTGGAACGCCAGCAGAAGAGACATCTGGCACAAAAGTGAGATTCGCTCAGGAAGGATGCTTTGACAACGTTGATGTTGCTTTAATGTCTCATCCTGGAGATGACTATTATAAGTCAGGTAAGTCATTGGCTTTGAAAGCTTTAGAGTTTGAGTTCACTGGGCTAGCTGCTCATGCAGCATCTAATCCAGATAAGGGCGTGAATGCTTTAGATGCTGTTTTGAATATGTTTACAAGCATTAATGCTTTAAGACAACAGATTAAGCCTACTGCAAAAGTTCATGGAATTATAACAAATGGAGGGAAAGCTGCTAATATCATTCCTGATTATACAAGTGCTCAGTTTTATATAAGAGCAACAGATATTGATTATTTAAATGAATTGACAGACAAAATCATCAATTGCGCTGAATTCGGTGCAATGGCTTCAGGTTGTAAGATGTCCTTTAATGATTTCGAAGTATCTTATAAGAATCTTGTGACCAATGAAACTTTGTCAACACTTCATACAAGATCCATAGAGGTATTTGGTGTGAGTGATGATGGTAAAGAAAGAGAAACCTTTGGTTCACTAGATGCAGGCGATGTTAGTCATCTTGTACCAACAATCCATCCGTATCATAAGATAGCACCAATTGGAACTATTGCTCATACTCCTGAGTTTGAAATGTATGCTGGGAGCGATGAAGCTTTTGATGTAAATATGATTGCTACAAAAGCATTGGCTTTAACGGGATGTGAGTTGATTTTAGATCGATGCCTTCTAAAAAAAGTTAAAGAGGAGTTTGCAACAAGATTTATAGATTAAAATTGACACTCATCTCATTTTCTTCTATGATTAGTCTAGAAGAGTGAGGTGAGTTATGTCGAATGAAATAGCGTCAATTGTAAAAGCCGTTGATGTTTTAAATTACTTAAAAAATAAGCCTTATCAATTTACAGCAAATCAAATAGCTGAAGGAATTCATATTAATCGTACGACGGTACATAGAATTCTTAAGACATTAATTTCAGTACATATGGTATCGAAGAATGAAGAAAGCAATATGTATAGAATTGCGTATAAAGCATATGAGATTGGGATGACTTATCAATCCTCATTAGATCCAGGAAAAGAGATTCGAAATGAACTTCGAATTCTTGGTAAAGAGTTAGGAATAAATGTAGGTTATGCTATTAAGCGAAACATGACTGTTGTTAGTTTATATGAGATCAATGAGTTTACCAAAGTAAAATTTGGTTATACAGAAGGTACTGAGTACTCCTTAGTAAGAGGGGTAACTGGTAAGACTGTAATGGCTTATCATGAACCCTTTTCTGAAGTAGAGACATTGATTAATAAGATAGAGTTGGTCAGTAAAACGCCAAATACCCCAATGGATCATAAGACTATTTTTGAAGATATGGAGTGTATTAGGAAAAATGGATATGGTATTAGCGATGGAGAAAACATTCTTGGATTTGTAGGAGTTGCAGTACCTGTATTTGATAAGTACGATAATATTCATGGATGTGTGACATCTGTAGCTGTAAAGGATGGTCTGACAGATGCGGATTATGAGAATATCATTGAAAAAGTAAAAAACTGCGCAAAGAATATAACTAGAATTATTTAATGTGTGAAGAAGTCGAGGGTAATCCTGAGGCTTCTTTTTAGTGTAAAATATGAATTTGCTAAGATATTACATAATTCTAAACAATATGTGAAACTATAAATATATGAGTGAATTTTGTGGTGATTCAGAATACTTTATGATAAAATCTTTTAGTATCGTCTCCTTGTTTCAGAGCCTACGATTAAAAAATGTGAATCATCTTGATAACATATGTCTTATGTTAGTTCAATGAGTAAGCATGGTAATTGTAATAGATTGAAGAACGGTATTATTTGTCAATTGTCTAAGTAGTCCAAGGAGGGAACATGAAATTTTATCAAAAACTTCAATTTAAACTGACTGTCATTATTGTACTCAGTATAGTGATACCACTATCAATAGTAAGTATGTTTCAGTCATACATGAGTGTGAAAGAGTTAAAGGAGAATACAAATGAGATTAATACGCAACTCGCTCATGGTATTGAATTAAAAATTGATGCCATTATGGAAGGCATAGAACATGGTATGCTCATGCTGAGTAACAAGGAAAGTGTTCAGAGTCTTGATAAGAAAAAAATGGATGATCCATTACAGGATATTGTAGAAATCAATCCTTTGATTAACCAAGTTTATGTTATGGATAAAACAGGAATGCAAATCTATAAGACTTCTGGAGAGTTGGGAGATCGTTCTGATAGAGCGTATTTTACTAATGCTATGGCTGGAAATCTAAATTACTCAGATGTAATCATATCGGGTTCGACTGGTCAACCAGTTATTGTAATAGCGGCTCCGATTCATAAGAATGGTAAAGTTGTTGGTGTCATTGGTGCCAGCATTGATTTATCTATGTTGTCTGAATTGGTTATTGTAGACGGAGGCGAAGGTAGCTATGGCTACATAGTAGATCGTACTGGAAAGACTATTGCACATCCGAACCAAGAATTTGTAACTGAGATGTTGGATGCGACGTTCCTAGAGCCAGTGCAACAAGTTATTCAAGAAAAACATGGTACGATCAGTTACGAATATGCTAATGATAAAAAATTGGCTTCGTATGTATATTTAAATAGATTAGGCTGGGGGATTATTGTACAAGTCCCAGAGAGAACAGCTATGGCGTCAGCAAGAGAACAACAATCCTATTTTGTTTTCGGTTTATTGTTTGCAATCATCTTTGGTTTGATCTTAGGAATTAGTATTTCCAAGTATATAGTTAAACCTATAAATCATATAAAAAGTATCATTGAGAAATCAGCAGAAGGTGACTTTACAGCTGAAGTCAATGACAAAGTGCTTCAAAGAACAGATGAAATTGGCGTTTTAAGTAAAAGTTATCAAAAGACCATCGATTCAATTAAGAATATAATTGGTGGTATCCAGATAACAACTGATGAAACTAAAGTTTCCTCATCACATATCATGAATTTATCTAATCAAATGGGTATTGTTTCAGATGAAATTGCTTTAACAGTAGCTGAAATTGCAGATGGTGCAACATCACAAGCAAGTAGTACAAACCAAGGTCTAGAAATAACACAGACCTTAGCTGAACGTGTGAACTCTATGAGTGAGAAAGCCAATCGTTTCATAGGTGAAACAACTTTAATGAATGAAAGCAATACACATGTTTCAGAAGCTTTTGAAGATGTAATTGAAGTTTTTGGTGTGACAAATGAAACAACAGAAGAAACTTCCAATCAGATGGATATTCTACTGGATAAATCTGCTGTTATTAAAGAAATTGTTACTTCAATAAAGGCTATCGCTGATCAAACAAATCTCCTTGCTTTAAATGCATCTATTGAAGCTGCAAGAGCAGGAGAGCATGGTAAAGGTTTTGCAGTTGTTGCAGATGAAATAAAGAAATTGGCAGAACAATCGAATGCTTCTACTGATGAAATTCAAGGTATCATTGATGAGATTACCTCTTCAATTGATATTGCTTATGAAAAAATGAGCTTGAACTCGAAGACAATTAAGCAGGCTGGTAATTCTTTGGATCAAACTAAAGGAAAAATTGAAGCTATGTATGTAAGTGGCCAGTCGATGGTTGGTGAAGCCAACGAACTAAAAAATGATATAGATATGGTTGATAAAATAAATACTGAAGTATTAGAATCTATTGAATCAATTGCAAGTATAGCGCAAGAATCAGCTGCTTCAACTGAGGAGATATCTGCATCTACAGAAGAGCAATCTGCATCAGTACAAGATGTTGTCTCTTCTATTGAAAAATTGAATAAAATGATAGATGACTTATCAGATTCGGTTGATATTTTTAAAGTGTAGTATGACTAAAATTTGAAAGAGTTTTTAGAATGACGTTATGACGTAGCAGTAAAACTGCTACGTTTTTTTGATGTTTTATACATTGTGGAGTCCTAGGGAAATACTGTTTTGACTAGAACAAACACATAAATACTTAATTCCTATAGGGAATATAGGAAAAAGGCTTGATTTTATTTTTAAAGTAGTATATTATGAGTTCAGAAAGTAAAGTGAGGTGTAGATATGAGCGTTAAATTATTTAAGTTAAATACATTTGCATATACCTGCTGCTGCTGTTGTTGTGTTTATAAAACTCAATAATGGTCACTTAGTGTGTAATTTACTTTAGTTTAATAGCTTTGGCTTTGAATAGAAGGGTTCACCTTCTATTTTTGTGTATTTGGATAAAACCAAAAGAAAGTATCGGAGGAATATTATGAGAAAATTATTAATAGGTTTAACAATAGTAGTAGCATTATTTGCGACAGTCTTAGTAGGAGCAAATATTACAAGACAGGGTACAGAAGAGGATAGTATTATTGTCGGAATGAGTGGTGGATACAAACCCTATACTTTTTCAGATGAAAAAGGTAACTTAGTGGGTTTTGAAGTAGACACTTGGAATGAGATTGGAAATAGAATTGGTAAGAAAATAGAATTTAAAACAGCAGATTTTAGTGGTCTATTCGGACTTTTAGATTCTGGGAAAATAGATACTATTTCTAATCAGATTACTGTTAATGAGAAGAGATTAGAAAAATATAATTTCTCAGTTCCATATGTTTATTATGGTGCTCAATTAGTGGTGAAAAGCGATGATGATAGTATTGTAAATTTAGAATCATTAAAAGGGAAAAAAGTTGGTGTAAGTCTTGGATCGAACTATGAAGAAATGATTAAAGAATTTGATAGTAAGGGTGAGATTGAGATTATAACATATGAGAGTTATCAAGGGTCTTTGCAAGATGTTTCACTAGGTAGAATCGATGCTGTTCTTAATGATAAGTTAGCTGGTTTAACTGCAATTAAGGAATCAGGTCTAGATCTTAAGTTAGGTGGACAACCAATTGAGATACTATTTAATGCTTTCCCATTTACACAAGATAGCGATCAAGAATTAGTAGAAGAAGTGAATAAGGCAATTGAAGCAATGTATGCAGATGGAACATTTGAAGAAATTTCTTTAAAGTGGTTCCCAGTCAACATAACAGAAAAGTAGGTATGTATGTCTGGTCTTGATATAAATTATTTATTAAAAGTAGTGCCTGTAATTATTAAGGCACTACCCATCACGATAAGCATCGCCATAATATCAATGATTATTGGAGTAATTGTTGGATTAATTGTAACTTTTTTAAGAAGAACACCATACAGTTTTATAAACGGTATCTTTGATTTATATGTGTCTTTCTTTAGAGGTACACCCTTAATGGTCCAGTTATTTATATTCTTTTTCGGATTACCACAGTTACTACCAATTTTATCAAAGATAGAGGCTTATCCAGCTGCAGTAATTGTTTTGAGTATCAATGCCAGTGCTTATATATCAGAAGTGATGAAATCGAGTATTGATGCGATAGATAAGGGACAATATGAAGCAGCATTATCGGTAGGGATGTCGCATCTGCAAGCGATGGAGAGAGTCATTTTACCCCAAGCATTTAAAGTTGCTGTCCTACCATTAGGTAATACTTTTATAAGCCTGGTGCAAGGGACTTCGATAACCTTTATGATTGGCTTAAAGGATATTATGGGAGTGGCAAAAGTAAGTTCTGCTGCCTCTTATAGATTTTTAGAATCATTTTTAGCGGTTGGACTAATTTATTGGTTGCTTACTTTAGTAATCACTAAGTTCATCAACTGGTCATCATTTAAGCTGAGCAAAGGAGGCGCAATATGATAACTTTGAAAAATGTCCATAAGCAATTCGGTGAACTGGAAGTTTTAAAGGGGATAGACTTGACCATCAATAAGGGAGAAATCATTTCTATTATTGGCTCATCGGGATCTGGAAAGTCGACACTATTAAGAATTATAAATTGTTTGGAAAATGCAAATGATGGAGAGATTCGATTTGGTGATCAACTATTTGATTTGAAGAGTATGAAGGAAAAAGAGAAACGACAATTGCGTAAAAAAGCATCTATGGTTTTTCAAAACTACAATCTTTTTAGACATAAAACAGCTCTTGAAAATGTAATTGAAGGTTTGCTTATTGATGGAGTAGATAAGCACGAAGCGATTGCGATTGGTAAAAAGTTATTGGAGAAGGTTGGCTTAAATGATAAATTTGACAGTTATCCTTCTCAATTATCAGGCGGACAACAGCAAAGAGTTGGTATAGCAAGAGCCATGGCAATTAAACCCGATGTCATATTATTTGATGAACCTACTTCTGCTTTAGATCCTGAATTAGTGCAAGAGGTGTTAACGGTCATTAAAAGTCTTGCAGATGAATCGATTACAATGATATGTGTAACACATGAAATGGAATTCGCAAGAGAAATATCCGATAGAGTTATTTTTATGAGTGGCGGTGTTATTGAAGTCGAGACGAAGCCAGAAGAATTGTATAACAGTGACAACAAATTACTACAAAGTTTTCTAGGTAAAACGAATCACATAATTAAATGAATCCCAATAAACTGATCCTTATAAGATGCTTATTAAGTGGTCAGTTTTTTAGTGTAAAAATAAGTGAATGTGTCTACAGGTATTTAACCTCAAAAGCTGAGTTGCAATTGTCTTGTTTGTAGTCCTGATGATATTAGAAATTCAACAATCTCATTGTTGAAGTCTTAAAGTATTGGGTATATTAGTATATAACTGTTTAAGTAGACTTATAAAGTATTAAATTTTAACTGTTGCATATAAGAACACTTGATTAAATATCATTATTAATGTATACTAAATGGAATTTGTTTGATTTTATGATATAGGGAGGGTTGTAAATGTGGAAAGTTTTAGTTGTTGAAGATGATCCTATGCTGGCACAGATTCATAAGAATTACATTGAAAGTCAAAAGGGATTTGAATGTGTTGAAATAGCTCATAATACTACTTCTGCATTAGAGGCAATAGAGAAACATACTCCAGATCTTATATTCTTAGATGTATACTTACCTGAGATGACAGGTATTGAATTCTTAATTAATCTGAGAAAGAAGGGTAATGATGTAGATGTCATTCTAATTACAGCTTCTAGAGAATTTGAAAAGATTGAGAAAGCTTTTCATTATGGGGCAATGGATTATTTGATTAAGCCATTTGAGTTTGAGAGACTTCAAAAATCTTTAGATGTATTTGTTCAGAGAAAGATGATTCATGATAATGTCAACGAGATTGATCAAAGTAAAGTGGATGATTATTTTGTTGGACAGTCTTACGAAGATGAGGTAAAAGAAATTTCTTTACCAAAAGGTTTACATGGTATGACTCTTAAAAGGGTTAGAAAAGTAATTGATGAGTCAACGGAGCCGTCGACAATAGAGGAAATTGCATCTAGAGTAGATATTTCCAAGGTAGCTGTTAGAAAATACCTTGTTTATTTAAAAGAACTTGAGGAAATTGATGTAGAAATGTCTTATGGTTCAAGAGGACGTCCTTCGTATTTGTACAAGAAAAAAAATAAAAGAAAATATTAATGGTGGGTGCTTGTTTGACAAGCACTTTTAACGAAAGAGTATTGTTAAAAAAATAACAATACTTTTTTTATTTATTTTTTAATTATTATAGTTAGTTAAATATAAAACGTAGATGATTAAATGTATCCTAGTATTATGCGAAAAAGAGGTTTTACAAACAGTTTTAGTGTGTAAACACTATTGATGAAATACAAGATTTATTACCGATGTACCGAGAGGAGATTATATTGAAGAAGAACACATACTTAAGAAAAAGAATGACTTTGCTTTTGGCAATGATCATGTTGTTTATGAGTTTACCAATGAACTCATATACATATGCTCAAGAGCTGGTAGTAGAAGAAACAGTTGACTCAGAAAGTCCAGTTATTACATTGATAGGTGATTCCGAAATATCTGTTTTACAACATCATGCCTATAATGAATTAGGTGCAACAGCAGATGATGACTTAGATGGAGATGTTACAGATAATATTGAAGTAACTTATAAGTCTGAAGATGATGCTATTGTAGATGATATGGATACATCAATTCTGGACCAAGTTTATAAAGCTGAATACACAGTTGTAGATGCAGCTAATAATGTTACAGTAGTAGAGAGAACTATTAGAGTCATTGCTGATACAGAAGCGCCAGCATTGCAATTAGAGGGTGACTTTATGGTTAATTTACCAGCAGGAAGACCTTATGTAGATGCAGGTGTTATAGCAATGGATCAAGGAACACTTGATATTTCTGACAGAGTAACAATTGGTTATAAAGAAAACTTTGGTGAACTTCATGAAGGATTAGACTCAATGGATACTTCAGTTCCTGGGACTATGTTTCAAATAGTATACCAAGTTTCTGATTTATCAGGAAATGAAGCTGAACCTGTTAGTAGAATGGTACAGATAGCTGCTAGTGAAAAGCCTGTTATTGTTCTTAATGGAGAATCAGAAGTAACAATACTTCAAAATTCAGTCTATGATGATGCAGGTGCTGTAGTAACAGATGCTGAAGATACAGGACTTGTTGCGGAAACGACTATAACTAATCCGTTAGGAGAAGTTGTTGATAATGTAGACACAAGTATTGTTGGTACTCACACAATTCAATATGATGCCAAAGACTCTGATGATAATGAATCGGTTTCGAAGGAAAGAAAAGTGCACGTAGTTGAAGTGAGTGCTGTAGCAATTAAGTATATTAACGATAAAGGAAACAATGTATATATAAAAACAGGTACAGAACCTTTTAGTGGTGGAAGTGAACATATCGCTGGTTTAGATAGAACTAATGAAGATGAGTATGTAAGAACATTAGATACTGTATCTTATCCACTAGCTTATAGTGTAACAAATGAGAATAGATCAGCACAAAATCTTAAGATAATTGGTACTATTACTGATTTATCTGGTGCTAGTGATGTAGCGAAGTGGGATCAAGGATTAGCCATTATTCCTAATCTAACCATTTCAGCAGATGGTAAGACGTTTACTTATTCACTTGGTGATGTAGATGGTGGTCAAGCTTTTGATTTCACAGCTACAGCTTTTGTAAATGGTACAGCAAAGAACGGAGACCAGTTTGCAACTCAGTTTAAGTTGGTAGCAGATAATGCAGAAGAGTCATTAACTGAAATTCATACATCAACAGTATCTGCTGCACCAAGAGTAGATCTTATCTTAAAAAAGGGTAGAGATGATGTAGAGAAAAACTCTGAAGGTAAATTTGGTATAACATCAACTTATAGTATTGGTTTATCTGTTAAAGATGGTAAAGGAACAGAACAACTTGATAATCCAATTAACTTTACTATAGATTTAGAGAACTTCGGTGTTCCAAATGTTGTATTACATGAAAGTAATCCAATTGGTTTAAATGCAGTTAATCATCGTGTTGATGCAATGCCTATTGGTATTTTTAAAACGAATGAAGCAGATAAGAGTGTTTATGACTCTGGAAGAATTAATGGCACACAAAGTGGTGCAGGACAAAACATTACCGTTGAGATAAATGATGTTGATGTTACATCAGGTCACTATCCGACTTTAAACTATAATGATTCATCTATTAGTGTGGATGAGAATTATGTATTTTCAGGTTACTTAAGACTATGGGTAGATTATGATGATCTTCAGGTTGGTAACAATCCTGTAACGTTGACTTATAAAGATTTAAAAGTAACAGGAGTTAGTGGTTTAGATAATTACTTAGAGGGTGAAGAGCCGCTTGCAAATAACTCTCATAGTCACGATATTATCAAAAGAGAAACAGGTGATGCTGGCTATGGTTATAGAATTGATTATACAAAGTCAGTTTTTACAAATGATAAATTAGAGACAATGACTACAAGTACTTCAGGTGATGGTTCAGTCGTTTCTGGTCAGACTTTTGCTGCAGGTGCATACTTATCAAATGGTAAGTTTGTAGATTTATCGAATGCAATGCTTATGACGAAGTTTGACCCAACAGTTATGGAATTGGTTGACTTTGATCCGGATACTGCAGGTGAGCAAGTATATAGATCATATGGAGCATTAGGTGATAACTATGTAGTAGAGTTTGGTGTAGGTACTTTTAGTGATTATAGTGATATTCTCAATACAACAGAACCTGACAATGGTACTTGGTATGCGAGTTATGAAGAAGCTTCAGCTATAGGTCAAGTTTCAATGGTTCGTGTAAGAGCGATTAATGGTGAGTTGTTAAAGAATAATGAATATTTTACTTTGAATTTGAACCTAAGAGCAAAACGTAATGATATTGGTACAATATTACCAGTATTTGCTGCAGTATCAGCAAGTGAGGTAAATGGAGGACAATGGACTGTTGGTCGCTATGATCCTATTACCAATGAAGATGTTACTCGTGGTCAAAGATTAAAGCTAACGGAAGTATTGGTTAGAATAGAGAAAGAAACAAAAGACAAAGATTTAAGAGCTATTACATTAGAAGATGGTAAGAATCCATCTATTGAATATGTATTAACCCCTTCTATAACAGCTGACTCTAGATTAACAGATCCTAAGGTTTCAGAGAATGTTATTATTACGGATACTTTACCAAATGGTATGAACTACATTTCAGGAAGTGCATCATTACAACCAGTAAGTGTGGATGTATTAGCATCAGGTGAAACTAAAATAGTTTGGGATCTTGGAAAGAACATTAACTTGAGTGTAGAACCAATAACTTATTCTGTTGAGTTAAGATTTGATTTACTAACAAACACTGATTTGGTTAATACAGTAGTTATTGAATCTATTGCAGATTTAAGTCCAGAAGCCCTGAGAACAGATACACGTACAATAACAGTTATCAACAATCAGTCATGGGGAATCAGAGAAGATGTTTTAACACCATTAGTTGAAGTAAATGATCCAATAACATATGAAATCTTATATGGACAATTCAAGAACCGTGATATGAAAAACTTTGAATTGATTTCAGTTTTGCCAACTAATGATGCTGTATACTCTGAAGATGGATTTACATCATACACTGGTGCGTATTCACTTGGTGATATAAGAGTAGAAAATGGTGAGGAAGTATTTGCTACATTAGATAATCCACAATCAATTGATACAGATCCTAAGCAGAACACTTCAACGTGGGCACCTTTAAGTGATGTGATTGCAGCTGGTGATAATGATAAAATAACTGGTTTGAAATTTACAAGTCCAGTGTTTAGAAGTGGAGAAGCAACTAGATCGATCCAGATTACTGTGAATCCAACATCTAATAAAGAAGGCGATAAGTACGGTACTTTTACAAATGGTCGTACTGATGCAATAGATTTACCTGTTAAATCTAAGGAAGTTCTAGCGCGAGTAGTAGCAAGTTCTATTGGTGATACAGTTTGGATGGATTCTAATAGAAATGGACGTGTTGATTCTGATGAAATCAGACTTGAGAATGTAAAAGTAATCCTTAAGCAAAATGGTAAAAAAATAGAAGAACAATTAACAGATAATCTAGGTAATTATGAATTTGAAAATCTTCATTCTGGCGTATACCAAGTAGAGGTAGATGTAACAACATTACCTGAGAAGGTTCAACAAGTATATGATCCTGATGCTACTTTAGATCATAATACAACTATTAACCTAGGTATGGATGAAGACAATGATAGTGCTGACTTCGGATACTATTCTGAATCAGTTATTACTACTGGTACAATAGGTGATTACATCTTTACTGATGTAGATAAAAATGGTCTTCAAGATGCGACTGACACAGGAATTGAAGGTGTTCAAGTTACATTAACTAAAGAGGGCGATGCTAGTTTCCAACAAACTGCAACAACAAATTCAGAAGGTAAGTATGAGTTTACAAACCTAGAATTGGCAACATACCAAGTTACAGTTGATGAAACAACTTTAAGTGATACTTTAGAATTATCAGTTGATCCAGATGGTGATACTTTAAGCTCAACGTATTCTGTAACACTTACAGATGCAACACCGAGTACGATGGTAGTTGACTTTGGATACAAAGAGGAAGCAGTAGTTACTCCTCAAGGTACAATAGGTGATTACATCTTTACTGATGTAGATAAAAATGGTCTTCAAAATGCGACTGACACAGGAATTGAAGGTGTTCAAGTTACATTAACTAAAGAGGGCGATGCTAGTTTCCAACAAACTGCAACAACAAATTCAGAAGGTAAGTATGAGTTTACAAACCTAGAATTGGCAACATACCAAGTTACAGTTGATGAAACAACTTTAAGTGATACTTTAGAGTTATCAGTTGATCCAGATGGTGATACTTTAAGCTCAACGTATTCTGTAACACTTACAGATGCAACACCGAGTACGATGATAGTTGACTTTGGATACAAAGAGGAAGCAGTAGTTACTCCTCAAGGTACAATAGGTGATTACATCTTTACTGATGTAGATAAAAATGGTCTTCAAAATGCGACTGACACAGGAATTGAAGGTGTTCAAGTTACATTAACTAAAGAGGGCGATGCTAGTTTCCAACAAACTGCAACAACAAATTCAGAAGGTAAGTATGAGTTTACAAACCTAGAATTGGCAACATACCAAGTTACAGTTGATGAAACAACTTTAAGTGATACTTTAGAATTATCAGTTGATCCAGATGGTGATACTTTAAGCTCAACGTATTCTGTAACACTTACAGATGCAACACCGAGTACGATGGTAGTTGACTTTGGATACAAAGAGGAAGCAGTAGTTACTCCTCAAGGTACAATAGGTGATTACATCTTTACTGATGTAGATAAAAATGGTCTTCAAGATGCGACTGACACAGGAATTGAAGGTGTTCAAGTTACATTAACTAAAGAGGGCGATGCTAGTTTCCAACAAACTGCAACAACAAATTCAGAAGGTAAGTATGAGTTTACAAACCTAGAATTGGCAACATACCAAGTTACAGTTGATGAAACAACTTTAAGTGATACTTTAGAGTTATCAGTTGATCCAGATGGTGATACTTTAAGCTCAACATATTCTGTAACACTTACAGATGTAACACCTAGTACGATGGTAGTTGATTTTGGATACAAAGAGAATGCAGTTGTTTTACCACAAGGTCAGATTGGTGATTTTGTATATGAAGATGTCAATAGAAATGGTCAATACGACCAAGGTGATAAAGCATTAGAATCTGTGCAACTTGAAATTACAAGAGATAATGGATTCAAGGCTATTACACTAACAGATAGTTCTGGAAAGTATAATTTTAAGAACTTAACAGAAGGTACTTACAAGGTACGTGTTATTGCAAGTTCAGTTGATATAAGCAAGAAATTAACGATAGATCCAGATGGAACAATTGATGGTGTTCATACTGTAATCTTAGGTAAAGACCAAATTATCGATACAGTTGATTATGGTTTTAGCCAGAAGCAACCTGTGAAGGTTCCGGATGATTCAAAAGATAAGACTCCAGATAAGAAACCAGAAGATACACCAGATAATGAAGCTGACAATACGCCAAAAGAGGAAGTTGTTAATAATGGCCAACTGGTTGTTCATCATTTAGATTTATTAACAAATGAATCTTTAGCAGATTCTGTTGAGTCTGAAGGAACTATAGGTTCTGAATACACGACTGATGCAGTTGAATTCGAGGATTATGCATTAGTAGAAATGCCTTCAAATAAAGAAGGTCTTTATGAAGAAGAAACAACAGTAGTTATCTACTACTATACTTCATATGTTGAGTTTGAGGATGAGGAAACACCACTTTCATACACAACTTTACCTAAAACAGGTGAAAAATCTAATATGCCAATGATGGCAATAGGAGCAATTTTGTTACTTGTTGGTGCTAGTGGTTTATTGAGAAGAAAGAAAGATGGAACATGCGAAAAAGTATAAGTATATTACTGATTCTTCTTGGTGCTAGCTTTCTATTGTATCCTAGTTTACAAAGCTGGGCAGCACAGAGAACACAGGAACAGTTGTTAAATGACTATTTGTCAAAAGAAATGACCTATACATTACCTTCTGACATTAATGTGGAAGAAGTTGTAGAACAAGTTTATTCTGAGAATGAACATATTGTTTCCACTGAAGTTAATGAGTCGCTTTCTGATAAGTTAATACAGAGTTCGATAAATGATGGTATCATTGCTAAAGTTAAAAAGCCTGATCCAAAAAAGAAGGCGATTGGAATTTTAGAAATTGATTCTATTGATTTCAAACAAGTTATTATGCCTACGGCGAATGATGGAGACTTGTTAGTCTCCGTTGGTCATGTTACTGAAACGTCTTGGATTGATGATCAAGATAACATCTGTATAGCAGGGCATAGAAGTAAAGTATATGGTAGAAATTTTAATAGACTAGAAGAAATAGCTCTTGGTGATGAAATAAAGATAACCTCAGATAATGAAGTTCATGTCTACAAAGTAACAGAAACTTTTATTGTCGCACCAGAAGATGTTTGGGTACTGCAACCTGTGAAAAACAAAAAAATAATTACTTTGATCACCTGTACACCAATGGAGAATCCAACACATAGATATATAGTACGTGGTCAAGTTATTCAAAATTAGAAATGATAAATTCAAATAAAGGGGGAGGGACATTGCTTTAAGCATGGTCCTCTCTTTTTTTGTCTAAGCAAGTTGAAAAGAACACATCTAGAAATTCTGAACATGGTATGAACATAAGAGGGAAAAACACGCTTTAAACCAAGTAATTAAAATATTTTTAACAAGTTCATACTTGTCTATGAGTGTATGAATTAGAGAAATCTATCTGTTAAGATTAATTGAGTAAGATTTTGTTGAAAGTTAGATATTCATATTTTAAAGTCATTTCTATTGAGATTGAAATAGATTTATTTGGGTAATTAAATTAATGAAGTGAAAACAGAAGGAGGGAATTGTATGAAGAAAGTTCTAGTAGTATTTCTATCATTTCTTTTGTTGTTTGTCTTGATAGGGTGTCAACAGAATGAGGAGGCTGATGTTGTTACAACTGCTTCAATTGTTAATGATGCAGATGCAGTAGTTAATGGATTATCTAAAGACGGTGTTTGGATAGTTGCAACATTAAATGACATTACATTAACAGAAGATTTGATGGTTGAAGGTGAGTTTACAGATGATGGTGATGTTGTTAGAAAACTTGCTCTGTACACTCAAGATGAGGATAGAAAAATCACAGCATCTTTTACATTAACTGCACCTAAGATGATTGTTAAATCAGAAAATTTTAAGATTCAAGGTGGTACTTTTAAAGGTGATGTTTATGTAGAGGCAAATGGTTTTCAAATATCTAAACAACAAGTAATAGAAGGTAATATTATTTTTAAAACTCAGGAGTATATGGATTCATTTATCATGAAGGATGATGCCAAAGTTACAGGTAATATGGAAGTTGAATAATATTAAATCGCATAAGTCATTTGCTTATGCGATTATTATTTTGACTTAAATAGTCATATCGTATTTTTCTATGATCAAACTTATTGATTAGTAAATGTCTTCTTACACATTTTACAAACTCAATGTGACCTAATACTGTTATATTATCCTCTCTGCTGAGTCTAGTATCAATTAACTCATCTATTTGTTCAGCAAGTTCTACATCATTTTTATAAGTGAGTGTATCACCTAATTCAATAGTTGAAAAAATGAAAGAATTATCTCTGTCGATACCTAAACATAAATCATCACAAATTATGATATCTGTGTGTTTCATAAGATCACTATAATCTGATATGGTACACTCTTTAATATTTCCACTAGTTAATAATCCGAGGGTGTCTTTTAAAGCACTAGGTATTATAAAGCTAATGGACTTAGAATCGAAGTTTGTAATTAAGTATTTGCTATTGTCAATTTGATTACCTCTTAGTTCTACAAATGAATGGCTTAACGAATCCAGACTGTGCTTAACTTTCAAAGTAATCCTAGTCGTAAACTCATTGATATCAAGGTGATTCTGTATTTTACATGGTAACCATTCAATAATTAATGACTCTGGGACCTCTATACTCATAGGTCCGTCTATCTTAACTTGACAGGATAGTCTGACACCTTCATTCATTTCTTCTATGCTTAGATGATTCTTCTCGATAGCATTAAATTCTGGTTGAGATGATGTAATCTTGACTTTACATTCACCACAGGTACCTTTGCTATTACATGAAGCAGGAATTTGAATATTATTTTCATGTAAAGCAGTCAAGAGTGTATCATCTGTTTCAACATCTAAAATAAGCTTGTTGTTAACATTTATTTGAGTAGATGTGCTGGTGCTTAACCACCTCTTACTGAACGTTAATAGAATTCCATAAAGACATGACAATGCAGAAATCATTAGTGCAGTTTTTATTATTACATTCATATTTTCACCTTCTTATATCGCAATCAATCCTGAAAAACCCATAAATGCTAAAGCCATGAGACCAGTGATAATAAATGTCATGCCAGGACCTTTTAAGTGTTTTGGAATTGGAGCTTGTTCGAGTTTGATGTTTATACTAGATAAAATGACCAGAGCCATGGTCCAACCGATACCTGAACCTAGACCAAACAATATTGATTGCATGAGGCTATACTGTCTGATAATCATAAAGAGTGAAGCGCCTAATATGGCACAATTAACAGTAATAAGTGGTAGGAATATTCCCAAACTTGAGTTGAGGCTAGGGAAGTATTTCTTTATAAACATTTCAATCAGTTGTACGAAGGCTGCTATGGTGATGATAAATACAATAAATCTGATGTATTCCAAATCTAGTGGTAGTAAGACGTAATAATAAATCAAATAATTTAGTAGAGTTGTAATGGTCATCACAAATGTTACAGCTTGTCCTAGTCCTAGTGCAGTCGGGACATTTTTTGAGATAACAATGAACGAACACATACCTAAAAAGTTTGCCAATAACATATTATTGGTTAACATTGCTGCAAAAAATATTACTAGAGGGTTAACTTCAATCATTTCATATCACCTCTCATCTTTTCTTCAGTAATATTGTGAATCCATATAAAAACTCCTATGATAAAAAATGCACCTGCTGGAATACTAAAGATGCCTATAGTAGACCAATTCTTATTTAGAACTTGTAATCCCATAAGTGTACCAAAACCGAGTAGTTCTCTTACGGTTGCAATAAGAACTAGAATAATACCAAATGATATACCAGATAAAATACCATCTAATAAAGCAGAACTTGGTTTATGAAACTGAGCGTAAGCTTCACAACGACCAAGTATAAGGCAATTAGTGATGATTAAACCTACATAAGGTCCTAATGATTTACTGATCTCAGGGACGGTTAGTTTAATCAAAATGTCTACTATTACGACATAACTAGAGATGATTAACATTTGTACTAGAATCCTTAAATGTTTATCTGAGAACTTTCTAAAAATAGAAACAGTGAACTCAGAAAGACTCATAACAAATAGAACACCTAGGCTCATAATAATGGCATTTTCAATCATATTTGTAACTGCTAAAGCGGGGCAGATTCCCAATATTTTTCTAAGAATAGGATTGTCTTCTAATAGATTCTTTTTCATTGATTCAATTAGATGTTTCATCGAAATCCTCCTTTAAAATCAGTTTGAGTTCATCAATGGTTTTATTCAGTGTTTCTTTTATTGAATCAACTGTTAAAGTTGCACCAGATATAGTTGATAAACCTGATTCATTACTTATATCAAAAGAAACATAGTTTGAATTACTGCTTATATCTAAGCCTCTAAACTGCTCCTTAAACCATAAGTCATCGATTCGTGCTCCTAGTCCTGGAGTTTCTTCATTTTCAGTAAATACCAAACCGAGTATTTCTTCACCGCTAGCATCTACTGCAATATAGCCACTAACCTTACCCCATAGACCTTGTCCTGAAAATGGGAAACAATAGCCTAATAAGAGATTATTATCGATGTAGGTGTAATATCTTATCCCTCTTAATCGTTCTTCTTTGAGATAAATGTTAAAAGTCTCGTATACCTCTTCTTTACTTAGTTCTTCAGTGGGAATATTGATAGCATATAGGAGCGATTTTTGAAGCTCAAAATGTTCATTTATGGCTATCTGTTTTTCAGTAGAGATATGAATTAATCCTAGTATACTTCCAAATGTCAAACTCAGAATGACTAGGAATAGCAATGATTTGTATTTCTTCATCATTCTTCACCACCTTTGAACTTGTAATGCTTATTGGTATTAACAACGTAATCAATAAAAGGAGCAATCATATTTGCTACTAAAATTGCATACATAACGCCCTCCGTAGAAGTGGCGTATAATCTTATAACCATACTGAGGAAACCTATGAATGTTCCGTAGATAAGACGCCCCATAAAATCTTTGGGCATTGTAGTAGAATCTGTTGCGATAAAAACAATACCAAAGAGTAAACCACCACTGAATAAATGATGAAGAGGTGAAAAATCGGTGCTGCTAATGAATAAATAGTGGATAGTACAAATTACCATAGCTGAGAGTATGGCACTAAAGACGATACTTGCAGGTATAACTCTTTTTATTAATAGAATGACAGCGATGATAAGGATAATAAGTGCGCTGGTTTCACCGATACTTCCAGAAACTCGACCGATAAGTAAATCACTGAGGTTACTAGTGTTGTTTGCCCATAGGTTTTGTAGAAGAGGTGTAGCTGTAGCCATACTATCTATAGGTTTGCCTAAATAATAAGTAAAACCACCATATAATCTGCTAGTCGGCTGAATCCATTCGTTACTTAAAGCTTGTACAAAGGATACTTGTAAAAAGGCTCGACCAATAAGGGCTGGGCTGAAGATGTAGTAATTATCACCTCCAAAGATGAGTTTTGAAAAAAACAAGCCAAACATTAATCCGAGTATAGACAGATGAAAAGGCATGGAAGCGGGTAGGACAAGTGTATAAATCATAACAGTAACAATAGATGTCTTATGAATTGTTATTATTTTTTTATAGAAAAACGATTCTAGTAAAATGGCAAAGATAATGTTAACTGCAAATAACACCAAAACTCTTAATCCAAATAAATAAGTACCAGTTAACAATAAGATGCTGAGTGAAGCAATGAAGTAATTTGATTTTCTATTATTATTAGATATGTCCATTTATTCCTCCATCATTTATTATATTTTTCTACTTATAAATATTAATACCCACTGTATAAGGAAATATATCTCATTTTTAATATTTCAAGAAAAACATAATCAATATAATCGTGGAAATCTTGCTTTCTAATTCATGGCAAATTGGACTACTGTTGAAGTAATTGCTGGTTTGCTGTAATCTTCAAATTTATGTGTTGTATTAATGTTTAGGTATATAAAATCATGTATAATTGAGTTAATGATAAGGAGGTGTTTTGTGAAAAATAATAGGATTCTTGCAGTAATAATAAACGTAATAATCTTATTTATTCTAGTTGTTACAGAGTACACTATTTTTGAAATTATTTTGATATTGGGGATTACAAATTTATTGCTATACTATGTTATGAAAGCACAAAAAATGCGGTTAAGTTACTTTGATACAAAATTTTATCTTATTAAGAAGATGTTTCTAATATTACTACCACTAATGATTCTTTTAATTATCTTTAAAGCTTTGTTTACAGATATCCTAGGATGACTTTTTATGGAAGAATAAACAATTGAGCAAATATAAATGATGAGATATTAATAGGAAAATGAACAGTACTTATGGCTGATGCTATAGGTACTTTTTAGATAATACATTACTATTTTTATTAAGAATGGAGTAATATTTCTGTAATGCTCTATTCAAAGAATTATAAAGTATAATGAGTAAAAACAAGATCTATTTTGATAGACATAGAAAAAAAGTGGGGAAAGTAATGAAAATCAGTGAAATGTTTGATTGTTATGGGTTGGGAAAAATAGTATTAGAACCTAAACCGGTAACTGGTGGTCTAATGCACAGTATGTATTTGGTAGAAACAGAATCAAAGAAATATGCAGTAAAAAAATTAAACCCAATAATCATGAAGAGAAAAGGTGTTTATGATCATATCGTCACATCGGAGAATATTGGTATAAAATTAAAGAATATAGTACCTGTAGTACCAGCTAAAATATTTAATGATGAACCAATTATTACATTTAAAGGAGACTATTATATAGTATTTGATTGGCATGAAGGTAAATCACTTTTTCCACCACATATCTCAGTAGATAATTGTTCTAAGATAGGGGAGATACTAGGAAAAATTCATAAATCTAAACTAAAAATTCATAATTTAAATAATGAAATTCATGAAATCCCTATGTATGAATGGGAGAAATATTTAAAATTAGGCATAGAAGTAAACTCTAAATGGGTAGATGAAGTAAAAACAATAATAGATTCACTTAAGAGATGGAACAAAGAACTAATCAAAGCGAGCAATGTGTTAAGTGATTTTATGGTAATCAGTCATAGAGATTTAGATCCTAAGAATGTTATTTGGAAAGATGGAGAACCTTTATTAATTGACTGGGAAGCAGCTGGATATGTTAATCCATATCAAGAGCTATTAGAATTGTTAAATTATTGGGCAGACGATGGTGATGGACATTTAATTAAAGAAAACTTTGAAGCGCTATACAATGCATATAAGATCTATAATGATTGTAGCAATGCGAACTGGAAAAAAGTCATTACAAGTGGATATTCAGGTATGCTTGGATGGCTTGATTATAGTTTTAAAAGATCACTTGGACTTGAGGCGAGTTCAGATGAAGAAATTGAACTGGGAACTCAACAGGTTCTTGGAACTATTAAAGAACTGATATCATATGAGAAAAAAATAACTCTAATATATAGTTGGTTAAGTAATGACTTAGAATAGATAAGTCTATCTTCATAAACAAGAGTTGCAAAATCAAGAGATGCACAATATGCTACATCTATAAAACTAGAAAGTTGCGCTATTTGAACTTTATAGAGATCAAATACTAATTTCTGATTGTAGGGGTGTTTAAATATTGAAGCTGAAACATATGAGACTAACAGAATGATACTGAAAGATATAATGGACAAGTATTCGATTATATTCATCGAGTTTCATGGGCTTCAACTGAGTAGGTGTTCCTAGATTGTTTCAAGGTGTTTTTTACTTCATATATGTTCTACCCCAATCACACATTTGTGACAAGATGCTTTCTAATGACAAGCCTCTTTCCGTAACAGAATATTTTACTTTTGGTGGAATAGAATCATAAGATTTTCTAACAATGAGTTGATCACTTTCCAGTTTTTTTAACTCCTGCGACAATACTTTATGACTTATGTGTGGTATGGATTTTTTTAATACGCCATATCTTATTGAATCACTCCTCATGATATGCCATAAGATAATGGCCCTCCATTTACTTCCTATAACTGTCATTGTAAATCCAAGTGAACATTTAAAATCTTTTTGCCTATTCTCTATATTTGGGAAGTCCGTATTTTTAGTTTTCATTGGGTACCTGCTTTCTAAATGGTAAGTATCTGACTAAAAATTGCATACTTGTGTCTATTGAGTACTTGTAATACTCTAAAGATAAGAGATGAGTACTCAACACAATTATAACACAAGGAGAAATATGATGAGATTATATAATTTATATCAAATTGATGCATTTACGGATAAAGCTTTTTGGGGTAATCCAGCTGGTGTAATTACAAACGCAGATGGTTTAACTGAATATGAGATGCAAGCTATTGCTAGGGAACTGAATAATTCTGAAACGGCTTTTATTTTTCAAGCTGATGCTGATGAATTTGACATAAAAATCAGATATTTCACTCCTACAAATGAAGTGCCTGTATGTGGTCATGCTACTATAGCAGCTCATTATGCAAGAGCTATTGAATTAGGTTTACAGAAAGCAAAAGTTAATCAAATGTGTGGTGCTGGAATTCTTCCTATAGATGTAATGAAGGTAGACAATCAATACAAGATTACTATGACACAAGGAATGATAGAGTTTGGTAAAATTGTAAGTGGTCAAGAAAAGGTTGCATTATTAGAAGCACTTGGATTAAAGGCAGAGGATTTGATTGAGAATGTAGATATTCAAATTGTATCGACAGGACATTCAAAAGTTTTTATCGGCGTCAAGTCTAGAGAAAAATTATATGGCCTCAAAGTTAATCATCATAAACTTAAAGAGTTAAGTGAAGTAATAGGAAGTAATGGTTATTATGTGTTCACCATTAACACTTCAACTGACTCGTGTTTAATAGATGGAAGAATGTTTGCACCTGCAATCGGTATTGATGAGGATCCTGTGACGGGTAATGCAAATGGTCCGTTAGGTGCTTTATTAGTAAAAGAAAAGTTGGTAAGTTATGAAAAAGAGAACTTTAGATTTAGAGCTAGACAGGGATTAGGTATGGGGCGTCTAGGGCATATTGATGTGAATGTGCTGGTTAAAGATGATAAACCTACAGGAGTGAAGATAACGGGTACTGCACATATAGTGTATCAAACTCAGCTTAGCTTAGATTAGTTACAAGGAGAATGGGATGATTGAAATTACTACAAATGATAAATTAGCGCCTTCGGGTCATTATTCACAGGCTATAGAGCATGATGGTACGATTTACATCTCCGCACAATTGCCTATTGATCCACTGACGGGTCAGAAGGTCTATGGAACAGTTATGGAAGAAACACTTAGGATTCTTAATAATATTGAGACTATATTGAATGAAGTTGCATTAAATAGAAGAAGTGTTATTAAAACAACGGTCTTCGTTACTGATGTCAATAGTTGGAGCCAAGTTAACCTTGCATATAGTCAGTTTTTCAATGATCATTCTCCAACTCGTTCAATTTTGCCTGTTACAGATATACACTTTGGTTTTAAAGTTGCAATAGAGTCAGTAGCTGTTACTTGAAAATATTAAGTTCTTCTTTTGTTTTAGTTTAGATTAAGGTCAAATACTGAGACACCTGATAGCGAGAATACTTAGGTTGTTAAGATTCTATTAGTGAGTTTTATATAATTTATGAAATCAGTATCAACCATGCAATTTGAAAGAGATAGGGGATTTAAAAGGTAAAAAAATGAGGATTATGATCCAACTATTAGGCTAACCTATTCTTTCTTTATTTGATTATATCTATCAAACTGAACCACTGTTACGAAGTAAACTGATCCACAGGTGTTGCGATTAAGTTTGATTGCGACCGAAGTGATTATTTTATGGCAATTGGAGTAATAGAATCAATTAGGGGTATATTTGTAATAGAGGGTGATGTTATGAAAATTAGAGCACTTAGTATGACTAACCGTTCTAGTATATCAAAAAAAGTTAAAAAAGGAATTTTAAATACTGATATAAATGTAAAAAGAGTCCCGTCTCATAAAGAGCAATTAGACACTTTTGTGAAGCTATATGGTGAGAAGGAAATGAAGAGGTTTGGAATTATAGAATGTGCTACTTGTGCTAGTAGAGTTTATAAAGGTCCTTTAGAGTCAAACATTAACAGAGAGGCTTCTGGTAATATATTTATCTGCCCTGAATGTGGTAGAAGTTATGATGACAAAGGAGTTGTAAATATAAGCAGTTTAAAAGCCAAAGATTATGAATCTAAATCAGAACTATTTGAAGGTTTAAAGTTAGATGAAAGAATTTAGTGATCTTTTAAATGACAAAAAATGACTTCGACAAAATTGTCAAAGTCATTTTTTTACTCTAATTGGCGGGAATGCGTGGGAATCGAACCCACCTAACGAGCTCTTAACCCGTCAAGCTGGTTTTGAAGACCAGAGGACACACCAGCGCCCATCCACTCCCAAATAAGAAGTACTATAACATTCTACAAACTTTTGACTGAAATGTCAACAAAAATATTAGTAAAAATAAGAAAAGATGGTCAATGACCATCTTCGTTAATTTTTTAATTTTTTCATAATATAATCATATGCATTTTCAGAGTGATCTAAAAGTACATCTGGTGTTGTTCCGATCGCATCGTTATTCTTTCCATTAGCACAAATACCATAGTGAGTAGAGTATCTTAAGACTATGCCAGTATGTGGTAATGGCAGTAAAATTGGATCAAAACCAATACCATTGCCACCAGTTTCATGACCTATAAGTGTAGCAAATCCAGTCGTCTTACAGAAATCGATAAATTCCTCTGAAGCAGAATGATTATTTGGTCCTACTAGAACATATATATTACCTTCATAACCTTCAGAACAAGGATTAAACTGATGCCTGAAGGGTGCGATATGTGTAAGCGTTTCTAAATCATCTAAGTTAACGTTCGTAAAGTTACTATGATCAAAAGATGATAATAATACAATATCTTCAGCATTAAGCTTAGATGTAATAAATGGCTGTGTATACTCATTTTCTTTGAAGAGTATATAATGCTCATATTCATAAACTTTCGTTGCAAGAGGCTCGATAATGTTTGTTTGAGCATACTCACTAGAACCACCTGAGGTGTTCCTTAAATCGATGATTAGATTATCATATAATTTTGCTTCTTTATAAAAATTAATTAACTGTCTGTTGTCATCGATAATGTTTTCGTGGTCAAAAGATTCAATATTTATATAAGTCGTATTAAATTTCTCATAATTTAGTAATGTTAAGTTATTAGCGGTTTCTCTATTTATGGTAGGTGCTGCTTTTTTATTGTAGTCCTTATAAAATTTCATAGTACTTTTGTTATTCAGTATTTCAAACCACTTGGATTCTTTTGGATAGCTATTGTAGCAGTCATTAAATTCTTCTTTCAAAACAACACTCAAATGACCATTGTTATTGAACTCCTCAGTAAATTGAATAACAAAGTTATAGAAATCTTCTCTTGATTCTATATATTCAACTTTTTTTCGATATTGCTTAATGATCTTATTGATGTCAATTTCTTGTCTTTGTATCATACTCATGTATGGATACGTTTCGTAAAGCATTTCTGTTAAATACTCAAAATCCTCAACAAAGGACATTGCTTCACTTGGAAGTTCTTCAATGACAACTTGAGATGGTTGTTTAGAACCAGAGCCTTGAGTTGCATTTTGACATCCAACTAGTGATAAAGCAAGTAATGCTATAATGATTCTTTTCATAAAACCCCTTTCATTTCAGAATTAGTATAGCAAAGAATGTTTGCAAAAGATATTAAAAAGGTATTAACATAAAATGAAGATGTCAACTAGTGTCAACATCTTCATAGGATTATTCTTCTTCACCAACTTCAGGAATTTCTTCCGCTGGAGTTGTTTCTAAATCAGGTTCTAACTCTAAATGTACTTTTGATTCTGTAATAGTAAATAGAAGTGTATCAGGTTGATCTAGTAATTCATAAGCGTCACTTTTTAATTTGCTTACATCAGCAAGAGTAACAGTTGTGTCTGTAGTTGCTTCACTTAAGTCTATCTCAACATATTCGATTAAGTCTTTTGGTAATACTTGCATTTCAATTTCATGATGCAATTCTTGGAAGATAAATCCTGCAGGGATTTTATCTTTGTTCAAGTAATGAACAGGAATCTTAACTTTAATTTTTTCACCTTTTGATAATGCTTGGAACTCCACATGGTAAGTGAGGTTCTTCATAGAATTGTATTGTACATCCTTCAGGAGTACAAATGTCTTTTTACCATCTATTTCTAAATCTAAACTAGCTCCAATGCCATGTCTTTTATAAAACTTATCAAAGTCGTGCTCATCGATTTTGATATTAACATTGTCAATGTGATGACCATAAAGTACACCAGGAATAAAATGGGCACTTCGTACTTGTTTAATAGGGTTTTTACCTACTTCAGTTCTAACATTTGCTCTTAGTAATTCATTTGACATAATTATAACCTCCCTTATATTTGTTGTTATTATATCCAAAAAAAAAGATTTTATTCAGTATCAGCAAAGATTCTTGACAAAAACTGTATGACACAATATAATACAGTTAGCAAAGTGTACTATGCTTACTAATACAGTTGGGAGTGATAATGTGATACAACTGAACGAAAACAGTAGGATACCAATATATCAGCAGGTGTATGATGGTCTACTAGATTTGATTGTTTTAAAGGTGCTAGAAGAGGATGAAAAACTATCCTCTGTAAGAGAACTAGCATTGATGTTAGAAATTAATCCTAATACCATTCAAAAGGCTTATAAGATGCTTGAGGCGAATGGTTATATCTACTCTGTAAAGGGAAAAGGCAATTTTGTTGCTAGATATCAGGAAATTATAAGTGTCTATGAAAATAGCACTGTAGAGAAATTAAAGCAAGTTTTAAAAGATTTGATGGTAATGGGGCTTACTAGAGATGAAATCTTAAAGCACGTAAAAGTTGCTTTGGAGGGGCTAGAATGATAAAGGTAATTGATTTGAAAAAGAGTTTTGATACTCATCATGTCCTAAATGGTATTCAAATGAATATCGAAAAAGGAAAAATATATGGATTGGTGGGTTCAAATGGATGTGGTAAAACAACTGTTTTAAAACACATTACGGGAATTTATAAAGCTGATGAAGGCCAAATTCTTTATGATAATGTATTTATTGATAAAACTGAATATCTAGAAAAGGTTTATTACGTTCAAGATGACTTGTTTTTTCCTATGAACTATTCATTAGATGATTTGTTCAACTATGAAAAGATGATGTATCCTGGAATGAGTGAAAAGAAGTATAAGAAACTCATTGATTTTTTTAAGATTGAACATACAAAGAAACTTAGAATGTTAAGTAAAGGTCAAAAGAAACAGGCTGCTTTTATACTTGCTATATCAGCTATGACAGAAACAATTCTATTGGATGAAATTGTTGACGGTCTAGATGCGGTAGTAAGAAAAAAGTTTTGGAAAGTTATTTTATCTGAAGTGATGGATAGAGAACTAACAATTGTTATTTCATCACATGCACTTACTGAATTAGACAATATCTGTGATACTGTTGGTATCTTACATGAAGGTAGGATTGTAAGAGAAGATAATATTGATACATTAAAAGAAGAGACAAAACGTATACAGTTTGCTTTAAAGGAACCATTTATAGATGAACCTTCTACAGAGTATCAAGTCATCAAAACCTCTTTAATCGGAAAAGTTTACTTTGTGACGGTTAAAGGAGAAGTAGAGCAGTTTAGACAAGATTTATATGGTCGTCATGAGGTGTTAATATATGAAGAACTTAGTATGAATCTTGAAGAGATATTTGTTACAGAGTTAGGAGGTCTGGGCTATGGAACAGAAGAGTACAACATCTAATCGAACCAAGAACCTTTTAATGCAAAACATAAAAGAAAAGAAACATTGGGCATTATTAACTCTCGTTGTTTTATTGGTAACTGTTGTAGTTTTGCCAATGATGATGGAACAAGATATTTCTGAAGAATTCATAGCGTTAGGAATTTTTGAAGTATTTGTGGTTATTTTTATTAACTGTTTGATTGATCTTAACTATCTTCATGATTCAAGAAAGTTTGGTTATTATCTATCTAAACCATTTGGGTTAGAAAAGAAACTGAACACAGTACTATTGGCAAACGGATTATTTGCATTTGTATTCTTATCAGGTCTGTTTTTAGTATCAGCAGTAATGGGTTTATATTTGGATGATCTATTCATAATACCTGTTAGTTGGATGATATATATGATTTTTGTTATAGGACTTGCAAGTCATATATCAGGTAATACAATTATTGCTGGAATCTTATCGCTATTCATATATGGTCTACCAGTTTTAATTTTGGGTGTTATCTATTATGCTACATCTTTTGTTGGTGATTTAGCAGCGGGTTTAAATGTTAATGTGATTATGGATTACATTCTTGGAAATATCTATAGATTAGATGTAATTTACTTGATAAAATATTTGGATTCATTTAGTATTGGCTATTTTGTTGTATTGTTACTCGTGTCAGTTATTCTATATAGCTTAACACGTTGGGTTATTAAACATAGAAGAAATGAACGTATTGGTGAGTTTATTATGTTCAGAGGATTTAAGTATTTTGTCGCTGTTATTATCTCGGTGATGGTACCATTCATGTTCTCAAGTATTCTAAGTAATAGCAATATATTGGCTATGGTCTTATCTTTCATTATTTTAGGTGGATTGACTTATTATGTTGCCCTTGTAGTTTTAGACAAATCTTTTAGAATTAGACCAAAAGCTATTAAAGTTCTTGTGGTTTTTATGAGTATTTTCCTAGTTATTGTGTTGGTTTCTGGTGTAATGGTTACCAATATTCAAGGAAAAACACCTGATATTGATAAAATCAAAGGTGTTTATATCTCGACATCGAGTTACGTTTATTTACCAGACAAAAACAATAGTAATATTAATATCCGTCATCTTGAGTACGACGATATAGAAAAGTATGATTTACCAATTTACACATCTAAAGAAGCTAAAGAGATTATTATTGATCTTCACAAATCAATTGTAGAAGGACACTCATTTAATCACTATATTGATATTAACATCATTTACTTTATGGAGAATGGTGCAAGAATAAAAAGATTCTTTAGTTTAGAATACTATGGAAACGGAGAAGGCTCTGAAATAGAAAAGAACATAAAGAAATTGATGAAAACAGAAGATAACAAGTTTATCAGATTCCCATTGTTCTATGATTCGGCTTATAGAAGTCATTTCAATGATTTAGAGACTTCAGTCTATACTGATCAAATGGACATCGAATTAACAACTAGACAGACTGATGAATTGATTCGAGTGATAAGAGAAGATTTAGATCTGTATATAGGCAAATACGATAATGATGTCTATAGTATTGGTTACAACAGTTCATACGTATCATTCCCTTATATTGAAATATCAAAAGAAAGTAAGGGATATAGTGATTATATAAGTGTAGGTTTTTCTAATGAGAATAGACACTTCCAAAGCTATGACATTCCTCAGTACTTTGAGAATACGAGAATATATGTTCAAAAGCTTATTGATGATAACAATTACTAAAAAAGATCCCCTCAAAATTTTGAGGGGATTTATTATGTCCATTTTTAAGATGATTGTTTGTCTTCAATGAATATCAAATCATGTTTTGCTCTAGTAGCAGCAGTATAGGCAAATTGATTGTGAAGAGGGTGTTTTTTCAACTTATTAATGTATATAACAGCATCAAATTCCAAGCCCTTTGCATAATAAACAGGTAGGATGATACGTTTATGATGTAGTGTTTGATCATAGCCTGTCATCGCATAGACGTCTTTTAATTGCCTTGAAAGTTTTCTTGCTTCATCAGAAGTATGAACGATAATAGCGGTAGTACTGTGATGACTGAAGTTATCAAGTGCATTTTGAATGTCTTTAATGACATTATTCGATGTAATGACTTGAGGTTTTGATCCTTCTCTAGAGAAAGTTGTAACTTCGTCTTCAATAAACTGACCGGCAAATTCAGTGATACTTGTTGTGGATCTATAACACGTTTTAAGCGATAGATGTTTTACATTCTTTGGATTAAAGATCTCCTCTAATTGTTTTTCATAATGCTTTTGCTTAAAGTGGTGAAGTGTCTGATTCATATCACCTAAGATTGTAAAGTGACTCTGTGGAAAAAGTGACTTTAGAATTCGCAATTGAACTGGATTATAATCTTGTGACTCATCAATAACGATGTATTTAAAATGCTTGTAATCTTTAATTGGATGTATCCAACTCTTATAAAGTAATATACCGTGTTGGTCTTCATAGAGATTGTTTCTAGTGAAGAAATCATTTGGAATATCAAATGAAACAAGAGAACGTAATAACTCTTTATTTTCAAACATCTTCTCATATATGCTTCTTGCTCTTAAATGAAGAGCAGACTTTAATTTCGATTTAAAAGCTCTATTATACAGCGTTAGTTTTCTTTGGATTGCTTCTTCTTTTCTTAAAGGATAGTTATTAAGTTTCAATACAATATCTTTTATTTTAGGTTGCAGTTCATGCTTCATATGATTTTGATGAGAAAAGCATTTATCTTTAAACTGATTGACACCAACACTTAAAGGAATTTTCTTAAAATGTCTTAAATACCAACTCTTAATAACTTGTCTGCTAACAATCATTTGGTTATGGTAATACAAATCTTCATATTGATGTACATGACTAAGGTAATATCTAAACCATGTTTCTAATAGAATGTAGTAGTTTTCTGTATTCTTAAAATGAGAGATTTTCTTTTTCATCACTCTGTCCATATGATGACCATATGTTTCTACGTGGTCTCCAAGAGTTTCAACTAAGAAATCTTCAAAAGTCTTTTGAGAAACACTTTTTTCACCTAATTCAGGTAGTACTTCGTCAATGTATTCTTTAAAGTATTCATTAGGTGAAACGATAAGCATATTAGATGAATCGTATTTTTTTTGGCTATGGTACATTAAATAAGCCAATCTATGCATTGCAATGATTGATTTACCACTGCCAGGAACACCTTTTACAAATAATAGATCTATGTCATCAGTACGAATGATTTCGTTCTGTCTTTCTTGTATTGTTTCAACTACAGAGTGAAGCTTTTGATCACCTTTAGATGAAAGAACTTCTAATAGTTGAGTATCAACTACATTTTCCTTTAAATCAAAATAGGCTTCAATTTCATTATGATTATAATAGAATTGTCTTTTAAGTGTTACATCTCCAAATACTTGACCTTGAGGAGATTCATAGGAAAGTCTGCCATATTTGTTTTCGTAATAAAGACTTGCAATAGGAGATCTCCAATCATAGACAACAATATCTAAAGTCTCATCATCGAACAAATGTGCAATGCCAATGTATAAGGATTCAAGATCATAGCCATCTTCTTTAAAATCAAGTCGACCAAAATAGGGTTTTACCCTCATTCTAATAAGTTTATCAACTTTATTAGATGAGTTTTTAAGATTGGTTTCATTTTGTTGATAGCTCTGAAGATATTGACTTAATTCTGCTCTAACTTGTGGATCTGAGTAATCTGATGAAACTTCTTGAATCATCTCTTTATTATGTTTTCTAGAGTCAGTTCTTAAGTATTGGAGGAAGGCTTCTTCCTTTTTTAGATTCTTATCAATGACATTTAATGTTTTTTGATGATAGGCTTGCTCATTCTTTAATATATCCATTCAACCTCCTTGGCTAGAAGTATATTATAGTGTATTTAGAATGAAATGAGTAGTCTTTATTTTGATTTTTCTATGTGATATAATATTTACAGAAGCAGAGGAAACCTTGCTTCTTTTTCTATGTAAAAAAAGGCTTATGATTAAGCCTTTTCCATGTCTTTAAATACCTCTAATGCATCTTTAAAATATTTTGCATTCACTATCTTTGATTGATGTTTTAAAGCAAATTCTTCGAATGAGTCCAAATATCTTTCAACAGACTCTACTGATAAAAGTGTTTCTGAATCTATGATTAGAAATATAGGGGGATGAAAATCATCGTTATAATGATTTAAAAAGACTTCTAATCTTTTGAGTGAATCCTCAGAATCGAGTGTGGTCATATAAATGACCATATCTGATTGCTTTACCATTTGCCGAATCTCTTTGCATTTATCATCAGAGGCAATATTTTTTAAGTTGACAACCATCGTTTCAAAATTTTTAGACTCTAAAGTATAAAGCAATTCGGAGAGTTTATTGTCAGAACTTGCATGAACCATGTTGGTATTAATAACTGTAAATACCATAAGAACACCTCCTTAACAACATTATACAGCCAAAAGTAGCTGAGTCGAGTGAATAGGGCAATTTCTAATTAGAGTTTAATTTAGCTCTAATTTTTTTCGTATTAAATCAAAGGTTTTTGAGATTATATTCTATACCACAATGGTAAACTAAGTACTATAATGGTATTAAGAAAGGAAGTGATAATATGTTAGGCGAACAAATTTTCATTAGTACAGTTTTTATCGCAGGATTATTATCTTTCTTTGCACCATGTGTATTTCCATTGATGCCTGTTTATGTAGGCATATTGACAGACAATGAAAAGGGTGGAAAGTGGCGACCGTATGTTAAAACATTTTTATTTGTAGGAGGCTTATCAACAAGTTTCATACTTCTTGGGTTTGGAGCAGGCGCTTTAGGAAGATTTATAAATGGACGATGGTTCTCTATTGTAACAGGATTGTTAGTAGTTATTCTAGGATTACATCAGATGGGATTATTTAATCTGAAGTTTTTAAATAGGTATAAAACTTTAAAAGTAAAATCAAGTAAAAATGATTTGGTTAGTACATATTTATTAGGCTTTACATTTAGTTTTGGTTGGACACCTTGTGTAGGTCCAGTATTAGGAGCTGTTTTAGTTGTATCTGCAGATGGTGGACAAGCATTATACGGAGGTTTTCTAATGATGATCTATGCAATAGGTTTAGCAATTCCATTTCTAGTGATTGCTGCTTTATCAAAAGTCATCATAGACAAACTAGAGAAGGTAGATAAATATCTGCCAGTTATAAAAAAAGTTGGAGGCGCACTGATTGTATTAATGGGCATCTTCTTAATGACTGAGAAATTGACTGTAATTACAGTTTGGTTTGAAAATTTACTATAGGAGGTAAATTATGAAAAAAGTATTAATTGCTATTTTAGTAATAGCAGTAATAGGCTTAGGAATTATTTTTACATCAACAAATTCGAGTCAATCCGATAGTTCCAATAAAGACATGGAAAAAAGCGAAATGTCAGAATCCGATGAAATGAAAGAAGATGAAATGACAAAAGAAGATGAAATGACAAAAGAAGATGATATGGCAAAAGAAGATGATATGGCAAAAGAAGATGATATGGTTGAAATCATGAATGATGGTGAGATGGCAGAAATGTTTGAATTGATGACACTTGATGGTGATCTTGTCAAGTTATCAGATCTAAAAGGTGAGAAAGTTTATGTGAAGTTTTGGGCTTCTTGGTGTTCAATATGCCTATCTGGTTTAGATGAATTAGATGTGTTGTCAGCTATGGACAATGATTTTAAGGTGTTGACGATTATTGCACCTGATTACAATGGTGAACAAAGCCTAGAAAAGTTTAAGGCTTGGTTTGAAAAACAGGGTCATAATAATATGACGGTGCTTGTAGATAATGATGGTGATGTTACACGTATGTTTGGTGTTAGAGGCTACCCAACTGCTGCTTACATCGGTTCAGATGGCATATTGGTAAAAACTCTTCCTGGTCATATGGGGAATGATAAGATTAAGATGAGTTTTGAGGAAATCAAATAGGAGGCATTATGAAAAATATGATGATTGTAGCAGTAATCATAGGACTACTTGGCATGATATTCTATGGTAGTGCTAGAATGAAACTTACAAAAGAAGTATCAGAAAAAATGGAAGTAAAAGTTATGGATCCTTCAGTAAGTGCAGCTTTAATGTCAGATCACTTACCGAGCAATCCTAATAATCAGCTTGAGTTTAATACTGATAATTTAAAGGATATCTACTTAGCGGGAGGGTGCTTTTGGGGCTTAGAAGCGTATTTAACAAGAATTTCAGGAGTTTATGATGCGACGGTAGGTTATGCCAATGGACAGACCGAGAATCCTTCTTATGAGGATTTGATTTATAGAGATTCGGGCCATGCAGAAACGGTACATCTTAGATATGATCCAAATCTGGTTTCCTTAGAGACGATTATCAGCTATTACTTTAAAGTGATTGATCCAACTTCTTTAAATAAACAAGGCAATGATAGAGGCACTCAATATAGAACAGGTATCTATTTTACAGATGAAAAAGAAGAAGCTGTTATTATGGGTCTTATTGATAAAGAGCAAATGGATTACAAGGATGATATTGTTGTAGAAGTACAAACTCTTACACATTATTATTTAGCAGAGGAATATCACCAAGATTACCTTGAAAAGAACCCAAATGGATATTGTCACATTGATATTAATGTCGTTACTGAAGAAGTCTCAAATTATGTGAAACCTTCAGACAGTGTACTAAAAGCGGAATTGACGGATTTACAATACAAAGTGACACAAGAAGGTGGAACAGAAAAACCTTTTGATAATGAATACTGGGACCATAAAGAGAAAGGTATTTATGTAGATGTTGTAACAGGAGAACCCTTGTTTTCTTCCAAAGATAAGTATGATTCTGGTACAGGCTGGCCGAGTTTCACAAAACCTATAGAAGAATCAAGTATAATGGAAGTAGAAGACAAAACATTGGGTATGAATAGAACAGAAGTAAAAAGTTTAACTGGTGATACACACCTTGGACATCTCTTTGATGATGGTCCTAAAGATGAAGGTGGTTTAAGATATTGTGTAAATAGCGCATCACTTAGATTTGTACCTTATGAAGATATGGAAGAAATGGGCTATGGGCACTTGTTGTATTTATTTGAATAGAGGTATTTATGTTAAAGTTGTTAATTGTAGATGATGAACCACTTATTAGACGAGGGATTAAATCTCTCGTCGACTTTAAGATGCTAAATATTGTAGAAGTAAGAGAGGCAGTTAATGGAGAAGAGGCTCTAGAAGTATTTAAAACATTCGAACCACAATTGGTATTGGCCGACATCAATATGCCTAAGATGGATGGTCTAACTTTTACTGAACATATAAAATCTATATCGCCAGATGTAAAAATTGCCTTAGTAACAGGTTATGATTATTTTGATTATGCTGTTCAAGCTTTAAAGCTAGGTGTAGATGATTATGTTTTAAAACCAATATCAAAAAAAGACATTGAAGAGGTTTTAAGGAAGTTGATCGCTAAGTTAGAAGTTAAGAATACTGAGGAAGTGATTGGGAAATTTGATGATGAAAATGAAATCGCTGAACTATTAAAAGAGCATCAGTTTGAGATAGATTTCTCTCTTAAAAAATTAAGCGAGTTAATAGGATATAGTAGTAATCATTTAAGCACTTTATTTAAGAAAAAATATGGTGTAACTTTTCAAGATTATTTGATTCAAGTAAGAATTGATAAAGCTAAAAGACTGATACTAACAACAAGACTAAAAAACTATGAAATTGCAGAACAAGTTGGTTTTTCAGATGTGAATTATTTTGGAACTAGGTTTAAGAAAATTGTAGGCATATCCCCTAAGCAGTACAAAGATCAAGTGAGAAAACATCATGAGTAATTTTTTTAAGAGAATAAAAGTTCAAATGATATCTTATTATTTGCTAGTGAGTTTACTGGTTATATTAATGATGAGTGGAATTTTCTACTTTTCTACATCTAGATTGGTTTTAACAGATACATTTGAACAAACAACCTATGCTGTTGAAAAGAGTAGTCAGGACTTAATGAGTTATATTTCTAGGATGAAAAGTATTGCAGTGTATCTCAGTGAAAACAAAGCTATCCTTGATTACTTTAAAAATGGTAACGAGACAAGTAGTAATAGCGTGATTGATCAGTCTTTAAAGACTGAACCTTCTATTCTATCTATTGTAATTGTGGGGAAAGAAGGAAAAATTCTATCTAATGAAAAAGACTTAGAAATGGCTGTTTCAGATGACATGATGGAAGAATCATGGTATAAGAATGCCATTGATAATCAGAAAATGCCAGCACTATCATCTGCAAGACAGCAGGCTTTTACCATGGACAAAGACACGTGGGTTATTTCCTTAAGTCAAGAAATTCTAGATGCCTCGGGTGAAAACTTAGGTGTGGTACTCTTAGATCTTAAATACAATGTTATTGAGGAATATTTAGATCATTTGCCACTAGGTGAAGAAGGTTTTGCATTTATAATGGATGAGAATAAGCAGGTTGTCTATCATCCTGATACATCTTATTTTACAAATGAGGATAAGAAGAAGAGCTTAAATCAACTATTAGCTCAAAAGTCTGGTTTCATCAATGATAAGTTGATTCATCAAGTCAGCATAGAGGGAACACATTGGACTTTGGTTGGGGTATCTTCATTAGATCGTTTGAATATATTAAAGAGACAAATCATTGAAGTTTTGATCTTTGTAGGCATTATTTCGCTGTTATTAATCATTGGTGGAAGTTACATGATTGCCGGTCGTATGACAAAACCCATAAGAAAACTTCAAAGTGCCATGTCTAAACTTGAATCCTTTACTCTTGAAAGAGCCTCTTATGAAGTAGAGGACCTCTCAAATTCTTATCATAAAATGTTAGAAGAAATTGATTCTCTTGTGAAAGAAATTAGAAGCAACGAAAAATACTTAAGAGAATATGAATTGAATGCTCTTCATAGTCAAATTAATCCTCATTTCTTATACAATACTTTAGATACAATTGTTTGGATGGCTGAGTTTAACGATAGTGAAAAAGTAATTGAAGTTACTAAAGCTCTTTCTCAGTTTTTTAGGATATCTTTATCAAAAGGTCAAGAGCTTATCAGTTTAGAAAATGAAATGGATCATGTAAGACAGTACCTTTTTATCCAAAAAATGAGGTATGAGGATGAGTTGAATTATTCGCTTGATTTAGAAATGTCTCTAAAGGACTTTAAGGTTCCTAAGATTATTCTACAGCCTTTGGTTGAGAATGCTATTTATCACGGTATCAAAGAGAAGTCAGGAAGTGGACATATAGAAATCAAATGTTATGAAGAAGATGATGTCATCATAGAAATAAAAGATGATGGTGTAGGATTTGATTCAAATACTTCCTCTATGAAATTAGGTGGTGTAGGACTTGAAAATGTAAAAAAACGTATTAAACTGGTGTACCCAAATTCTGAGTTTCTTGTCAATTCGATGAAAGATATTGGAACAAATATAATAATAAAATTACCTAAAAAAGCGCTTTAAGCGCTTTTAAGTTCTTTTGCAATCATTTTTATGTAGTCCTGTACAATGTTTTTATCAGTAAGATTGTAAAGCATTTTTGCACCTACTGGATCTTCTATTTCATTTAAGATTAACAGATCATCTTTGAATAAAAAATCGATACCCCCATAAAAAATCGGTAGTTTATTAAGAACGCTGTAAACAACTTCTTTTTCTTTTTCAGATAAATCATATAGTTCAGCCTTACCACCAAGAGAGTAGTTAGATTTGAAGTTGTTTTCACAAGTTCTTAAAACAGATGCATATATTTGATTATTCAAGACATATATACGCAAATCTTTACCAGGTGTTGCAAGCTCTTGAGCAATATATTCATCAGAGTACTGTTCATCTTTTGTGACTAAATGTACATCATCACCACCATGACCAAATCTGTTTTTTATGATAATAGGGTAGACCTTGTTTTCATTAGCAAGCCATGTTTTCATCATAGGTACATCATCTTTAAAGAATTGATATGTTAACCATTTATCATTAGCAATTCTTGTCACTTTAGCGTCGTTGAAGTGTTTGCAATTGTACTTATTGCTAAGTTCATAAAACCTGGATCTGTTGATGATAAAATCAGGGGTTTCTTCTGGTAGATCTTCCTGAGTGATAAGTTTTAACTCTAAATTATATTCACTAGCTTCTTCAATAAGCCAGTTGATAAAGTTTCGATTGGTGCTTCTATCGATATCTTTTTGATCATAAATAAGGTAACCTAACATGATAAATCCTTTATAATGTACTCTATAATATTCTTTGAAACATCAATTCCTGTACATTCAAAAATGCTTTTGAAGTGTGGATTACCATTAATTTCACACAGTACTGGTCCCTTATCTCCAAATAATAAATCGACACCTGAAAAATCTAAATCCAGTAACTGACTACATTTTATGGCAAGATTTTTTTCTTCTTCAGATGGTGTATAATTAATGGCTTTGCCACCATTTGTAATATTGGCTCTAAAGTCAGTTTCAGATACACGCATCATACTGGCTACTACTCGATCACCAACAATGTTTAAGCGAATATCTTTACCATGACTAGACTTAATATATTCTTGGAATAAATGTGGTTTGTTTCCAATCTTCTTAACAGTCTCTAAAAGTTCGTCTTTAGAATTAATCATGTATACTTGGGCACCAAATGAACCGTAAGCTTCTTTAACAATCATTGGAAAACCAAGGTTTTCTATGACCATATCATAAATGCTAAACTCTGTTATGTCGCAGTTGGAATAAACCATTGGCGCTATAATCGTCTTTGGAACTTGAATATTATGATTGGCAAGAAATGCTGTCATTAGTACTTTATTATCACAGGCATGAATGCCCTCTGCATTGTTGTACACCTTGATATTCATTAATTCAAAGTGTCTAGCAAGCGGGATATCTTTATCCCATGATATGACAAAGTCTGGTAGCTTAGTTTCTGATAGATGGCTAAGTTTTGGAGTAGATAGATTATCAAAGAAAAAAAGTATGTCACTATTTTTTACAGGAATCAGATTTATATCGTAATTTTTAGCGGTATTTTGAAGCCATTGAACCAACTCGAATATTTTATCTGATTTTAGGTTACCATTATATACAATCCATCCTAACATATTTGTCTCCTTAAATAGTCCATCATTGCAAAGGGAATATTAAACTTAGAAGTAAGTCCGACTGTTCTAAAACCAGGCACACCATTTACTTCACATACTGTATAACCCTCTTCGGTAAAAAGAATATCAACACCAGAAAAGTCTAGACCTAGTGCTTTGGTACTTTCTATGGCCAAGCTTTTAACCATTTCATCAGGTTCGTAACTTTCAGCAGTTCCTCCTTGAGAAAAATTAGATTTGAAGCCTGATTTTGATTTCCTGAGGACAGAGGTTACTACTTTTCCACCTATAACATGAACGCGTATGTCTTTTCCAAAAGATGCTTTGATATATTCTTGGAAAATAGGATGTTCACACTCAGAGATTGCTTGATCAAAGTCTTCCATATCTTTAATAAGATAAACGTGTTCACCTTTAGCACCATAGATATCTTTAATGATAAAAGGTAACTGTAGGATATTACTGATATCTTCAAAAACAACTGAGTGCTCAGAAAAAAGTGTTCTAGGTGAGGGGATACCATGTTTTGATAAGAGCTGATGAGTTGTCCATTTATCATGACAATTTCTCATTCCTGTACTGTTGTTATAAACCGGTATGCCTGCTAGTTCAAGTTGTTTGAGTACATGAGAGTCATAACATCTTGTTAAAACTAGATCGGGATATGACATCATATTCCCATTATAATATATGTTTAGCTTGTCTGAAGCTTCAATCATAATATCTTCTGCAAATAGTACTTCTGCATCAAAACCACATTTGCTTGCTTCATCAATCATCCATGAAATGGCATTATTCTTATTTGGATTTAAAACAACTTTTGAGTAAATAATCCATAATTTCATTGTTTGCTCCTTTTAATGTTTGAGTCATTTTTCTGTGGGTATTTGTGTTATGAGCATAACATTTTTAGAGAAAAAATAATAGACTGAAAGGAGGAATTTTAATGCCTAATAGTTTCATTCAAGTGAGTGAACCTATCGATTATAAAACGCATCAGCATTTCATAATTCACAAGAATCAACATAAAATGTTTTGTCTACTTAAAGGCAAGTTGAAAATGATAAATAGTCAGAGAGTATTGTCAAGCGGGGAAGCGTTTGGCTTAGAGCAGATTTTAAATTTAGAAGCTATCGAAGAGGACTTCGAGGTATTAGAGGATGCAACAATTATTGCTATAGAAACCATGAGATTTGATGAACCTATAGTGATGAATAATATAATTAACAATATCGTTGATTATATTCGAGAAGTACGAGAAAAGTTGTTAAAAGGAACCACATCATGTAGGCCATGATGTGGTTTTTTTAATATAAGTAACCGAGAGCTGATAGCCCAATAATGTATGTAATTAAGGAACACGCAGTTGTAAGAACAACAATATTTGCAGCCAGTGCTGCATTGTTGTCCATTGCCTTTGCCATTATGAAAGAACTAATAGAAGAGGGTGATCCAAATAGCATAAATATAGTAACTGTTTCAATATAACTGAACTTAAAAATGTAAGCACCCGTAACAGCTATCAGTGGGAAAACTATTATTTTTAAGAAAACAGCTAAATAGGTTGGGAATGATGAACGAAGTTCTTTGAGGTTCAAGTAAGAACCAATACCTATTAATCCTAGCGGAGTGCCAACACCACCTAGCATAGAAAGTGTTTGTTTAAAGCTATCAGGAATATCCAGTTTAAGTATTGAGACGATTAATCCTGCTACAATGGCAAGTATTAAAGGGTTCTTGATGATCTTAATCAAGGCGTCTTTATATTTGTTCGGCCCACTTGTTTTATTAAGAACAAGAATAGCAAGTACGTTAAAAACTGGTATAACCATAACAGTAGAGACAGCTAAAGGCTCAGTTGCCTGATCCCCAAACATACTTATTAGGATGGCGCCACCAATGAGAATGTAATTACTCCTGAATGAACCCTGTACAAAAGCACCTTCAACGCGCTTAAAGTATATTTTAGAAGCCGCAACTGTGAGTAAAAACATAAATATAATTAAGACAAACATATACATTACAAGCTTCATATTGTCAGGATGAAAGAGTTTAGAAAACTCAGATTGACTGACCTTTAAGAATAATAATGAAGGTAAGGCAACTGTAAAAACAATTTTCATAGCTATGGTTACAAAGTTTTCGTCAATAATATGTTTTGTTTTGAGGATATAACCGAGATAGATGATAATAAAAATAGGAATAACAACTTCTACGGCTGATAATATATGTGTCATAAAGACCTCCTAAAGCTATTATAAAGTGGAGTAAGATTTTATTCAACTTTAACCACTCACCAAGGGTGTAATTTAGCTGTAACATCGTTTAGGGTAACTAATTGCTATACTAATAATGGAAGGAAGAGTCTACGAAGCTAGGGGGAATTATGACAATTGAGAGAAGAAGATATAAATTATTAGGTGATTTTGATAGGGTTGCAGATTTTTTAGACCAATCATATGATTTAAAACATCTAAATGGATATTTACTTAAGCCATTTTTGGAGTATGCACATACACATCCTGCTTTTGATCACAGTTTAACTCATCGATTTGGAATATGGGAAGAGAATGAAAGAATCATTGGGGTTGTTTGTTATGAGTTTGGTTTAGGTCAATGTTTTATTAGCGTCAGTAAAGACCATAATGAATTAATGTCTGAAATGTTGAATTACGCAGAAAAGGAACTTTCAGTCATTAAAGATAAAGTGACATCATTAGGTGTGTGGACAACAGATAAAGAGTTTGAGAAAATTAAGCTTTTAGAAAGTAGAGGTTATAGGAAAGTTCGCGATTTTCCTGTTAATATTTTTGAATATTCAAATGAGTTTCCTGAGACCAAATGTCCAGAAGGCTTTGAAGTAATATCATTAAATGAAGAAAATGACATTAAGAAAATACATGAGTGTTTGTGGAAAGGATTTGATCATAGTGATGAGCCAGACGATGACATTGATTGTAGATTATTGATGCAAAGTGGTCCGAATTTTAGCAAAGAACTAACCTCAGTAATAAAATCACCTGATGGAGACTATGTATGTTTTGCTGGAATGTGGTTCAATGAAAGTCATGATTATGCATATTTAGAACCTCTTGCGACAACTCCTAATTATAGAAAAATGGGGTTAGGTAAATTGGCATTGGTTGAGGGAATGAAGAAAACAAAAGCATTAGGTGCAAAATATTGTTTCGGTGGTGAATCAGACTTCTATAAACGACTTGGATTCAAAACCATAGCTTCGAGACAATTATGGTTTAAGGAATGGTAAATTAAGGCTCATGAGATTAATGTGATGGTTTTGATGTATAATGTTCACGACATGATAAAATAGTCATAGGTTAGATTTAATGGAGGAAAAAATTATGCAAGAACGTTATTCTAATTTTGTTCATGTTTCATCAGAGTCAATCACAAGTCTTTTAAAGAATTACAATGACAGTATAGTAGTATCATCATGTAGGAAAATTGACCATGGAAGAGCCAATAGTAATTATGTTGTTTACACCAATCTAGGTAAGTTTATGTTACGGATCTGTAGAAGTATGGCGACGTATAATAATGAACTTGCAGTTGATAGGGAGTTGTGTTCGTCGATTAAAAGACCAAGATTGTTGTATGCAAGAATATATGATGATACACCATACTTGCTGTATCAATTTATTGAGAGCCAACCTCTAAGTCATGTAAAAAGAATTTCTGATGATGTCGTAAGAGAGGTATCTTTACTGTGTGCGAAAGTACATAATACACCATTGGACAAGGTGAATGATATTGAAAAACTTGATTTACCACCTTTTAGAACTTGGTATGATCACTTTTTAGAGAATCCAAATACGATAATGCGATTGGATAGTGATACACATAAAGCTATAAAAAGACTTGTTAAGAACAGTAGCGATGAGCTGGAGTGTATAGATTCGACTCATTGTGTTATCCACAATGATTTTCGAATGGATAATATGATAATAGATTCTCAGAAGGCTGTATATATAATTGACTGGGAGAGCATTACTGTAAATCATAGGATAACTGATATTGGTCAGTTTTTTAGATATAAGGGAAGTTTTTCGGATAAACAGATTAAGTTGTTTGAAGATACTTATAATCTGTATGCAGAAAATCCTTTACCCAATGACTGGATGAGATTAGCAAAATTGCGTGACTTGGTGAATTTACTCCAATTAGTTAGTTCAGATAAAGAATTACCAAATTACTATGAGACTTTGAAGAAACTGATACATGAGACCCTTGATTATTTTAAAGACAAAATGTAGGAGCTAGAAATGAAAAAAATGATTTTGACATCAGCAGGATTTGATAATCCAAGAATAGCAGAGTTAACAATAAATTTATTAAGTGAACATATCAGTCAGTGTAAGGTCTTGTTTATTACATCAGCTGCAGAAACTGATGAGCAAATTAAGATGCTGTATCTTTGTAAGCAAGAAATTCTAGACTTGGGTGTTACAGAAAAGCAAATAGACACATATGATTTTGAATATCTGCTGACACCAAAAGAAATAGTACATTATAATCTGATGTATGTAGCAGGCGGTAGTACAAAAAAGTTGTTAGATAAAATGTGTAATTGGAAAGAAACTGTAGATTGTTTTTTGGATAATCAAGGACTACTTGTTGGTGTAAGCGCTGGAAGTATTGCTATGACATCAACCCACAAAAATGGCTTGAAATATATCGATTGTAATTTATCTGTACATCAAGCTGTTGGTAATATAGAGGGCATCGTGAACTTGGATGAACAGAGAGAGCTGTTTTTAAATGATGAGCAAGCTATATTGGTTATGGATGAAGAAATTACTATATTTAAATAAGTGAGTACATGAAATACCTAACAGTCATTGCCTATAATAGTGATGAATTATTGTATTGGATAATGAGACATTGTAAGCGAAGTATGTTTAAAAAGTCTATCTTAAAGTCAATTTGCTCCTTGGTATGTGACGTTTAAAATCACCAATTTGGGGTATAAATATGGGGAGTAAGACCACCTATTAAAACATAAGTAGAAGGGTTTTCATTTTTTCTACTTGAAATGATAGGAGATGATAAGATGAAGTGGGCGGTAATTGTACTTATAATTCTAATTGTCTTTTCTGGTTGTACAAATAATTCTACTAATATTGCTGATAACAATATTGTAATTCATACTGCATATGACTACGTTGGAAAAGACGACAGTTTTACGGCAGGTGATGGATTAGCTGCAATCATTGAGATTGGAGACAAGAAAATTTTGTTTGATACGCCGTATAAGGATCAAACAACAGAATTAGGAGAGTCTGGTTTCTACAGCAATATGTCTTTAATGAATTTAGAGGCTACTGATGTAGATGCGGTGGTGATTACTCATACTCATGGTGTTAATGGATTAGAAAAGTTTCTTGAAAAAAAAGTAGATGCTACTGTGTTTGTAACAAGTGATATTGAGACTAAATATTACGAAAGAGACTTTAACATCAGTCCGGTTGTAATTGATGGTGTAACAGAAATCGAAAAGGGTGTTTTTCTATTTCCAGAACAAGAAGGAATGGCTTATGGAGACCTTGTTCAAGAACAGTTTTTAGTACTAGAATCCGAAAAAGGACTCATTGTACTTGTTGGATGTTTACATCAGGGACTTGAAAATGTCATTCAAGCTGTAGAAGATGAATTTGCTAGTAAAAATATTTATATGATCTATGGAGGATTCCATTACAAGTTTGAAAACGACGAACAAGTGCTCAATGATAAATTAGATTATCTACGTGAACATAATGTTGAAGCAGTAGCACCTTGTCATTGTTCAGGTGAATTATTTAAGCAAGTATCAATGGAGTATGAAGAGTTAGAGCACATTGAAGTAAGTGCTGGTGTTAGTGTAATTATTGATTAGTGAGTGCGTCATCATTTAATGATGACGTTTTTTTGATTTTTAATGGTTTGCTTTGTACTCCTAAAGAATAATATGTAGTAAAATATAACCGTAAAGTAGATGGTGTTTAATGGAGGTTGCTATGACATTTGAAAATAAAGAAAAAGAATATTATAGATTGTGGTATGAGGATAAATTGAAGGAAAAGGCATTGCTTCTTGTTGAAGAAGCTTATGAAGAATATCCTGAGCATCATGAGCAAATCTTGATGGATTTAATTGTCTTTCATGGTCATTTAGGAAATGTATTGTCTTGTAAAGAATACTTTAACATGAGTTTAGACAAAGGATATTGGTATCCTGCTCCATATTTAAATGGCATCCTTTTTTCAGAAGGGTATGAAGAGCAAACTAAAAGGTGGGAAGAACTTTCTAGTCATCTTAGGCATAAACCGGTCATAAAAGTTTTTAAACCTAAGAACTACAAACCGACAACTGCCATGCCGATTATTGTTAGTTTACATGGATGGGGTGAGAATTTAGAATTGTTCTCAAGGTTCTGGAAAAGTAATTTAATTGATGAAGATTATATTCATTTGATGATTGAGTCTTCGCAACAGATTGGCTATAAACATTTTTCTTGGAATGATAGAAAGATAGCTTTTAAGGATGTGGAGAAGGCAATTAAAGATATGAAGGGCCGATATGCTATAGGAGACATTATTTTTACTGGTTTCTCACAAGGGGCAACTCTAGCAATTGATTTAGCAGTGAATAGCCAACTTAAGAATATCAAAGGATTTATTGCTCTTTGTCCTGATTTTCCAGAGAGTATTAGGGACAATGATATTTCGATGAATGGCGTAATTATAACAGGTGATAAGGATCATGCTTATAATCAACAACTGAATTTAAAGGACCATTTAAAGTGTGATCTTGAAGTTGTTAAGGATTTTGGTCATTGGTTTCCAGAGGATTTATCTGATAGACTTTCTCGCGCTATCAATAAAATAAGAAACAACTCATGATTACAAGTTGTTCTTTTCTCCGTTTAAAATTCCAATAACTTTTAAACATCGTCTTATCTTAGTTTTTTCTTGTTTAGCATCAAGAATATAATGAATAAACATACGCCTTTGACTGTTGCTTTCCTTGTTAAATAGATCAAGAGCATTATGTTCGTTGAGTTTTTGAAGTAGTAGATCAGGTATCTCTTGTAGACCTGATTTAATTTTTTCTTCTTCAGCTTCTAATTCAGGCAGTCGATCGATTAATCTTGTATCAAATATTTCAAGTCCGATATCTGTCATTTCACCAGATTCAATAAGCGCTTTCATACGTTTGATGTTACTGATAGACCAGTTGCTTTTGATTGTCCGTTTGGCAAAATACTGTATGAACTTTTCCTCGTTGAATCTGTGAGTCACACTATCAATCCAACCAAAACAAAGTGCAGTTCTTACTGCATCTTCATAACCCATACCTTTATCATGATATTTTTTCTTATAGATGTAAATATCTTTTCCGCTTCCCTTGTGATTTTTACTTAACCATTCTCTAAAAGCTTCCTTTGACTTAAAATCCAAAGTATCCATTACTTATCCCTTTTGATTATTTCGATTAACTTATCAACTTGTTTTGCATCTGTTGCCCATGATGTTACCAATCTTATTGCTGAATGATTTTCATCTACCTTTGACCAGATATAGAAGTCGAAATGTTCTTCTAACTTTGCTATTGTTTTGGTATCGAAAACAGGAAAAATTTGATTGGTAGGCGAATCGGTATACAGACTGTATCCTTCATCTAAAATGGCCTGTTTCATCCTTTGAGCTTGTTCATTGGCATATGAAGCTAATGATATCAACAGATTGTCCTTAAAGAGTTCATCAAACTGTATTCCTAAAAGTCTGCCTTTTGCCAATAATGCACCTCTTTGCTTGATGAGGTAACGCATATCGTTTTTTAAGTTTTCATTAGAAATAACAAATGCTTCACCAAGTAGAGCGCCATTTTTTGTACCACCAATAAAGAATGCGTCTGTTAGTGAAGCCATATCCTTTAGCGTGATATCGGAACAGGCTAGAGCAGTACCGAGTCTTGCACCATCTACGTACAAATATAGATTGTATTCTTCGCAAAGTTTTTTTAGTTCTTTTAGTTCCTCAATGTTATAAACTGTTCCTACTTCTGTTGGATTAGAGATATAGAGCAGTTTTGGTTTTACCATATGTTCATCACTATGATAGTTAATTTGCTCTATAACTTGCTCTGGCTTAACTTTTCCATCTTTTGATGGAACAGTAATCACTTTGTGTCCTGTAGCTTCAATAGCCCCAGTTTCATGAACATTAATATGACCTGAATCTGCTGAAATACAAGCTTCGTGTGGTCTAAGAAAGCTGCTTATTGCCAATAGGTTTGTTTGTGTACCTCCAGATAATAAATGGATATCCACATGGTCACCTGTATGTTCTTTTATTCTTCTTATGGCGCTTTTAGTATAGATATCTTCTGTATAACCTTCTGCTTGAAATGAATTGGTTTCAATGAGTTTATTTAGAATATTGATATGTGCGCCTTCACTATAATCATTTTTAAAACTGTACATAAAATCCTCCTAATTACTATTATATGAGATTAGACAAAAAAAAGAAACCTTATCGGTTTCTGTGAATAGTTACTTCGTTGCAGCCTTCAAAAGCCTTTTCATGAATAGTTGTATTTTCTGGCATATATATATCTGTAAGGGCAGTGCAATCTTTAAATGCCATACCATGAATATGTTTTGTTCCTGGATTTAAATAAACTGTTTGAAGTTTTTTGCATTGATTAAATGTAAATGGGATAATTTCTTTTAGAGAACCGGGTATTTCAATTGTTTCAATAGCCATTCTAGTGAGGGCATATTGCCACATATCATCAAGGTTCTCAGGTAGCTTAATGCTTTTTAGATTTTCACATCCATCAAATACAAATCCACCTATTTGTGTGACTGTACTTGGAATCTCTATAGATTCTAATTCTGTATGGTTCTTAAATAACTTGTCTCCTAAAATGGAAACTGTAATATTAGTAGGAAATTCGACTGTACTCGAGTTTCCGTCGTATCCTGTTAAACAGTAAGTACCATCTGGTACTGCTTTGTAATAAAAACTCATATTACCTCCAATCAGGCTTATTATAACACATTGAAATGAAAAATAAAGATAGATTGACAAATAAATATCAATCTATAAATGTGTTATCATACTTCTCTATTATTGTATCCCAGTCATAGTCTAAACATAAATGTCTATAACTCTTACGTTGACTAGATTTTAGGGCTAATCTTAACTTATCTATAAACTCTTCTTGTGTTTCATAAAAGATCTCTGGGTGGTCATCAAATCTATATAAATCTGGATAAGTTAGCCTATTGGGTAGAATAGGGTAGGTATCCATATAGATAGCCTCCATCACACTGATACCAAAAAAATCATGTATGCTTGTAACAGGCAAAATATCGGCGGCTTGCAACCAACTTGAGTAAGTTTCTTTCGTCATAAAGCCAGTAATCAAAATATCATCTTTGAAATAATCAAGGCCATGTGTTAAAGAATCAGGTGCGTTTTTATAGACTTCTCCAAGAAGAGCAAGTTTAAATTGGTATCCTTCTTTTCTAAGGGTAATAAGTGCATTGAAGAAATCATCTGGATTCTTATCAAATTCCCATCTATGATTCCAAAGAATTAATGGTTGACTACCTGTATAAGGCAAATCAACTGTTACATCATGATGTTTTAAATGAATACCAATAGGAAGCACATTAGATTTTTTATATAGTGCTTCGATTGTTTTATGGTTACAATCAGGCATTGCTTTTAAAATAGGTCTCATGGCTTCATAAAAAGAAGTCATGTTATGTTTTGAATTAAAGAGAATCTTATCAGCGACCAAAGCACTGTTATAATTCATGAATCCATAGTGAACATCACGGTTGCTCTTTTTATCTTCACTATTCTCTTTCCATGGATAGGCCATTTGGTTTTCATGAAAGTATAAATAGATTTCTTTATTATTAAGTTTATTTCTTGAAAGTGCTACAAAGGTAGCCAAATCGAGCATATCTGTTGCAAGAATAATATCAGGTTCAAACTCTAAGTTTAAAAACATTTCTGCCAGAGTTTGAGCGGCTCCATACATACGCCACTTCCAGAACTTGCCTGGTAAGCTAAGTATCTCAATATGATGTTTCGAATTACTTTTGAATTGCTCTGCCCAAGATTTATGTGAGCCCGAAAAGAAAGGCTCTATTAAAAGAATTTTTTTCATATTTTTCCCTAAAAAAAGTCCCATAGGGACTATTTATCGAATAATGTTGTTTTTGATTCATTACCTGAAAGTAATCTTTGAATATTACCTCTATGTTTGAATACAATCAATGCGCCTAAAAATATACTACCGATTCTTACTATCCAAGAATCATACAGTATCCAAAAAGTAATAGGATAAATTATTGCAGCTGTAATAGATGCTAAAGATACATATTTTGTTGTTCTTATTAATCCGAACATATAGATAAATAAACCAAGTGCTACAAGTGGATTGGTTCCAATGATCATACCACCAGCAGTTGCTACACCTTTGCCGCCTTTAAAACCAAGTGTGATAGGGTAACAATGACCAATTACAGCAAAGATTGCACATAAGACTGCACCGTCCATACCAAGAATCATTTGACCGATAATAGCAGGTACAATACCTTTTAGAACATCTCCGATAAGTGCAAATAGTGCAGCTTTTTTTCCAACGGTTCTTAAAACATTGGTTGCGCCTGCATTGCCACTACCATGTTCTCTAACATCAATGTTGCCCATAAACTTGCCAACAAGATAAGAACAAGGGACTGTTCCGATTAAATACCCTACTAAAATTAATACTATGTAATTCATAAATGCCTCCATTCCATAATATCATACCACTAATTACGTTGTTCTTCTAGTATAAAATAAGAAAATCTTTCAGTAGGTATTAGTACCAGGTGATAAAGATGTTTAGTTCTCATTTTTTTCCTTATATGTTACAATTAAAACAGTAGAAAGGAGCTATTGATGATAAAAAAGCTAAATGAGGATATATCAGTATTTTATGAACATTGGCAAGCAAAAAAAGAAGCGAAAGGGACAATCTTATTGGTTCATGGTATGGCAGAACATATTATGAGATACAATGAGTTTGCAGATTTTCTATCCAAGGAAGGCTATCATGTCTATGGATATGACCAAAGAGGACATGGAAAGACAGCTGGTAGTATAGAAAACCTAGGCTATTTTGGACCTAAAGGTTGGGATGCTGTCATTAATGATGTCAAAGAAATGGTCACTTTTGTTAGAGAAGAACATGGGTTACCTTTCTACTTAATGGGCCATAGTATGGGATCTTTTGTTTCAAGAGATTTTGCTTCAAAATATTCAGATATGATAGATGGTCTTATTTTATCAGGTACAGGCTATAAATCTGGTTTTAAAGGACAGATAATGATAGGTGTGGCTTCATTGGAAACTGCTATAAGAGGACCAAAGTATCAAAGTAAACTTCTAAGTAATCTAACCAATAGTGTTTTCAATTCAAAGTTAAAGCCACTTAGAACACCATTTGATTGGTTATCAATCGAAGCATCGAATGTAGATAAATATATAGCGGATCCTTATTGTGGAACTGTTTTTACTTGTAGCTTTTATAGAGATTTATTTACAGCCGTTGAACGTGTAAATCAGTCTGAACACGCTTTAAGAATTCGTAAAGACTTACCTATCCATATTTTTTCGGGTGAAGATGACCCTGTTGGTGATCATGGTGATGGCGTAAAAAAAGTACACGCACTTTATAAAGAACATGATACAAGTTTTAAGTTGTATAAAGGCAGACACGAGATGCTGAATGAGTTTAATAAGGAAGAAGTATATAAAGATATTTTGAGTTGGTTAGATAAGCAGTAATGGAGGCATGATGAGAAAATCAAAGATCTTAGTTGTTGAAGATGAACGAGAAATTGGATTATTACTAAAAAAATATCTGGAAGCTGAGAACTATGATGTTGTTTGTGCTGAAGATGGAAAAAAAGGTCTAAAGATTTTTAATGATGATTTATTCGATTTGGTGATATCAGATATTATGATGCCTGAAATGGATGGTATCGACCTCTGTAAGGCCATTAGAAAGACATCTAATGTACCGATTATGTTCTTAACTGCTAAAGATGATGAAGTGGATAAGCTTTTAGGGCTAATGCATGGTGCAGATGATTATATAACCAAACCCTTTAGTATCAAGGAAGTTGTTGCAAGGGTAAAAGCGATGTTGAGAAGATATTTAGAGTTAAGCCAAGGCGTTATTCCTGTATCCATATTAGAAGGTCAGGGGATGAGTATTGATTTTTCCAATAATACCGTAAAAAAGCATGGTGAAGAAATCAATTTAAGAACCAAGGAATATGAAATTCTAGAGTTGCTTGCTAAACAACCCGATAAAGTTTTTTCAAAAGGGCAAATATTCGAAAAAGTTTGGGGAAGTGAATACTTGGGTGATGACAACACTGTAATGGTTCATATTAGACGAATTCGTAATAAGTTAGAAGATGATCCTAATGAACCTAAGTATATACGAACAGTTTGGGGGTTAGGATATAAATTTACATTGAAAGATGATAGTGATGAATAATATTTATTTAAGAATAATTGTTTTACTTTTGATGACCATTTCTATGGTCATCTCATTTATAAGGCAAGAGACAGAGATTGCTTACATTTTGCTTTCATCGGTATTGATGTATGCCTATGTTCTTTTAGGTGATTTTAAGGACAAAAGAGATCTGAAAGAAGTCATAAAAAGCTTAAATTATTTTTCTGAATCGAAAAAAACTAAGAAGATTCTTGTACATCGTGACTCGAGTTACAACGATTTAATTTTACAGTTGAACTTGCTTTATGAAGCCTATGAAACGATAGATGTCGAGAAAAGAGTACAGGCTGAAAGAAGTAAGCAGTTGCTATCAAATCTATCTCATGATATAAGAACACCTTTAACTTCTATAATCGGCTATGTAGATGCTTTAAATGATGGTGTTATTAGTGATGAAGATGAATATCGAGAATTTTTTGAAATACTGTCAATGAAATCTAAGAATCTAAAGCACTTAACAGATCAGATATTTAATGTAGCGCGTATTGATGCTGAAGATGTAAAAATGGATTTTGAATATTTGGAATTAAATGAATTTCTTCGAAGTGTTGTCATAGATTTCATTCCGCAATTCGAAAAATATGGCATTGAGTTTATTAATGAAATTAAAGAAGTAAGGTATATGGTATATGGAGATCGTATTGCCTTAACAAGGGTTTTTCAAAATATCCTAAAAAATGCAATTCAACATGGTAAAGATGGGAAAATAATTGGTGTAAGAACAAGAATTGAAAACACCTACTATAGGGTAATAATTTGGGATAAAGGTAAAGGTATCCCAAAATCTAAGCAAAAGCATATTTTTGAAAGACTTTTTAAAGTGGATGATGCGAGAAAATTTGGTGCAAGTAACAGTGGCTTGGGTATGTCTATTGCCAAAAAAATCGTCTTAAAGCATAATGGAAACATTGATCTTAAAAGTCAAGAAAACCAATTAACAGAATTTTTTGTTGAACTACCGATTTTGAAAGAATTAAAAATATGAAAATGATTGAATTAGAGCAAGTCTCAAAAGTTACAAAAGGGAAAAGACTGTTAAAACAAGTATCTCTTACAGTTAACAGTGGTGAAATTTACGGATTGATCGGTTCTGATCATTCTAGGAAAAGTTTATTGATTAAAATGATGTTAGGGCTTTCTAAGCATAATGAGGGAACGATCCGCTATTTTAACAAAAAATACGATCGTCATATGCTTAAAAATATTGGTGTGTGTATCAATGAAATTAGCTTCTATAAAACTCTTACTGGTAAAGAAAATATTGATTACTATTTAGAAAATTATAAGAGTCGATTGTCAGACAAAAATATTGAGAGACACATTGAGTATTATTTTAAGAAGTTTGATTTGTTTACAAATATGCATATTGAAGTTGGTAAATATTCTTCAGGGATGTTACAAAAACTTAGGCTTATAAGGGCTTTAATAATTGAACCCGATATTTTAATTCTCGACGAACCAGCAAAGTCATTGGACCCAGTGGTGATAAAAACATTGAAAGATGAACTTATAAAACGATCAGAGGATGGAGTAACGATTTTTATTGCCACTTCTATGCTCGACTTTATTTCTGATTTTGCACATCATATAGGAATGTTACATTATGGAGAAATAATTCATGAATTCCATACAGCGGATAGACTAGCAAATCAACAGTCGTATTTAGAAGTGCATTCTAATGAGATTCCAAAATTAATCTTAATAATTGAAAGAAAGTTGAATATATTTGAGTATGAGGTTATTAGTGATAACGTCATAAGAATTCTAGAGAAACCGAGTAATAAACTAGTTGTCAAAACATTAATTGAACACGGAATAGGTGTCAAACAAGTTAAAAACGGTTTTATGAGTCTTGAGGAAATATTTTTAGCAATAATAGGTGAGTAGACAGGAGAAGGATTGTAAATGAATTTGTTGAGATTTGAGTTAAAAAAATTAAGTAAAACAAATTATTTTATTGCTTCTTTTTTGATTATGTTATTGATACCCTTAATAACACTATTATGGATGTCTTTAAATCCTAGAGGATTTATCCTAGGTGATTTTAATCAGATGAATTTAATCTTTCTTGGGTTAATTGGTAGTAGAACTATTTTTCCAATGACAGGGATGTTGTTGATGAAAGTGGAATATGATAACAATGGATGGATAAGTGCGTTTGTAACGCCATTAGAAAGAAGAAGGCTATTGTTTCTAAAGTTATTCATTTCAATAATTTGGAGTGGGTTAATAATCGTATTCTCGATTCTTGTTGTAATTGTAACAGAAGTTATTTTGTTTAATGATTTAAGTATAGTAGGTTTAATTGCTGAACATATTTCATCATATGTATATTTGATGGTTTATCTTATTCCATTTATAATCTTTGGTATGTTCTTATCATTTTTATTGAGTCATACAATTATACCTATTATAGGACTATCCTTAACAATATTCGTGGGGTATATGATTCAATTATTTGATAAAAACTTGTATTTACCAAGTGCCATACCAGAGTTTATACTGTCACCTTATTCAGATTATAAAATAGGCATTGCATATATGACTCTTTATGTTTTGAGCGTTGTGGTTATATTTTTAATGGAAAGAGTTATATACCGTAAGGATTACAGATGAAATACATTATTGAGATGAATGAATTAACAAAAGAATATGATGGTAAGGCAGTCATCGATGGTTTGGATTTGAAAATATATCCTGGTGAGATTTTTGCTATTCTCGGCCTAAATGGGGCTGGGAAAACAACAACTGTGAAGATGTTGATGGGATTGATTCATCCTAGTTCTGGAAAAATTAAGTATATGAACAACAACTTTGATGAATGTAAACATGAGGTTCTTCCAAGAATCGGATGTGTGTTAGAGACGCCTGGATTTTATGCGAACCTTTCGGTTGATAAAAATCTAAGGTTGATCCAGAACATTGTTGGTGTTCACCAATCGAATAGCATTGACGAGGTCTTAAAAATCTTAAAAATGGATGCCTTCAAATATGAAAAAGTAAAAAATCTTAATGATGCACAAATACAAAAACTTGCATTATGTAGAGCCTTACTTAATAGTCCAGAAATATTAATTCTAGATGAACCGATGAATGGATTAGATCCTAAATCTGTTAATGAAATTAGAACATTGCTGATTCGGTTGTCTAAAGAAAAACAGGTTACAATTTTGATATCGAGTCATGTTATATCAGAGGTAGAGCGAATGGCTGATAGAATAGGCATCCTCAAAGATGGTTGCTTAGCTGAAGTGGTTAATCGTGGCGATTTCTATAAGAAAGCAAGTGATCGATTCCTCTTAAATGTGAAGGATAAAACAGGTGTTACAAAATACCTTAGACAACAAGGATACTATTGTATGGAATCAAGAAGTGGTGATTTGCTTGTGAAGATAACGGAACATCAAGTATCAGATATAATGAATCTATTGGTTGAACAAGGATTTGAGATAGAGGAAGCATATTTTAGATCACTTGATTTAGAAGATATTTTTTTAGAGTTGGTAAAGTAGGTTATATGATTAGAAAACTTATGAATGAATTTACAAAAATTAGATCTTCTAGAATCAGTTATTTTATATTTGTTAGTACAGCTTTGATACCCGTATCGATTGTTATGCTTGTAGTTATATTAAATAGTGATGTTAGATATGATAATGTGACTTATTTAGAATATATGGCTATGATTCTGAAGTTTCTAGTCTCTTTTGTAGGGGTGGTATTTTATAATTGGGTTGCCTCTGAGATTATTGGACGTGAGTTTAGAATGGATACAATTAAATCTCAATTAACAATTCCTATTGGAAGAGGTAGTTTTGTTTTTATTAAATTACTTTTTATTAGTATTGTTTTATTGGCGATGACTTTAAGTGTTTTTTTGATTGGAACAGTTATTTCCATATCGATGTCAATGAGAGGTTTTACTTTAACATCTGCAGCTGAATTATTAGTTGTTTTTTTAAAAGCAGGTTTGTTGATGTTGCCTTTTGCTTATTTCACAGTATCGTTAGTATTATATTTTAAGAAGACACTTATTCCAATGGCTATAAATATGATGATTTTTCTTATGGTGATTGCAACGAGTAATATGGCTGTTTCAACTGTGTTTCCATGGACCGCGCCTTATCATATTATATTTATGAATGATTTAAATTTTTCATTACACAAATCTTATATATCCATTTATATGCTGGGTATAATAAGTATGTATTTTTCAAATCGCAGGATTAATCGAATGGAGATCTAATATGTATGAGACAGATAGATTGTTATTGAAAACACCAAAGGAAGTAACTATAGAAGAAGTTTTGGATTATTTTAGAGATAATAAAACGTTTCTTGAACCTTTTGAACCCAAAAGGGAAGCTGACTTTTTTACATTTAGGCAGCAGAGTATAGACCTATATAACGATGTCTTCTACTTTGAACATGGATCTGCTTTAAAATTATACTTGTTTAAAAAGTCGGGAGGTCCTATAATTGGAATTTTGAACTTTTCTCAAATTGTTCAAGGTCCATTTAAATCCTGTTATGTTGGCTATTCTTTATTAGAATCTAAGCAAAAAAATGGGTATATGACAGAGGCTTTAAAGAAGGGGATTGAGATTATGTTTGATGATTATGATCTTCATCGAATTGAAGGTAATGTTATGCCGAAAAATATTGCTTCTATACAAATACTGAAGAAGTTGAAATTCAATTATGAAGGTACTGCAAAAAAGTATCTTAAGATTAATGGTATATGGGAAGATCATGATCACTATGTGATTTTAAATGATGAGTAATAGTTTGATGAACACTTGTTTATTTATTAGGGTATGATAAACTAAAATAAACAGGTGTTTATTTTAGTTGGTGATAGTTCTAAATGGAGGGAATATGCAAGTCTTGAAGGAAAGTATTAGAGAGAGAATTGATCAATCTGCAATAGAGCTATTTCGTGAATTTGGATTTGAAAAAGTATCAATGAGGCAGATTGCAAAAGCATCGCATATGACTGTTGGGAATATATATCGATATTATGATAGCAAAGATCATTTATTTGAGAGTTTAGTAATGCCAACTTTTGAGAAAATAAAAAGTCTTGTGAACGATGAAATTACCAAAGAATTTATTGATACACCTGAACGAAATGCAATGTTTGTGAAAAGAATTATTGAGTTGTTTTTAGAGATACACAAAAAAGATGAAGCTGCATTAGACATTTTAATTAATAGCTGTGAGGGATCTAGGATTGATACCCCTGCTATTATTATAAGCAATATGCTTGCTAATAGAATGGAAGTCTTAATAGAGAGATATAATAGTAGGCAAAAATATAGAATTGATGCCACTTTTATGGCAAAAATCTTATGTGAATCTCTTGTGAATAATTTTATTAGAATCTTATTTGAGTTTGATAGTGATGAGGAAAGACGTATGCATATGTATCATGTAACTCAAGTGTATACAGGGATGTTTATATCTAAAATAATTGAGAGATGAAGTGGAGGTATAATATGAAAAAGGTATTTATCTTCATGATGCTTGTTTTACTTATTGGTTGCGATAAGGATATTGTAGAAGTGCAGCCTACAATTGCGAAGCTTGTTCAAGTTCAAGAAATGACGGTAGAATCTTATAGAGACTATGAGGTATACGTTGGGTATGTAAAGAGTACTGGCCTTGTAAAACATGCATTTGAAGTAGAGGGTAAAATTGAATCCATGTTGGTTGCTATCGGTGACTATGTAGAAAAAGATCAATTACTTGCAACCGTTGATACAGAAGGCTATCAATATGCTCTTGATGCTGCTAGAGCAGAATTATCTTCGGCACAGTCTCAGCATATGAAAGCGGTTGAGTCGCTGACTTACGCAGAGGATCTCTTTAAAGATGTTGAAAAACTCTACAAAGAAGGTGTTTCATCAAAATCTGAATATGATAGAGTCAAACTTAATGTAGATATAGCTAGAAGTGATGTTAACAGTGCGAAGGGATTAGTAAATCAAGCTAAAACCCAAGTAGAAGTGAATGAGTATTTATTTGAACAAACTGATTTGATTGCTAGTAAATCTGGAATTGTTGTTGATGTCTTAAACGAAACAGGAGAGTTAGTTGCAGCAGGTTATCCTGTATTGGTATTAAGAGATGAGCTACCAGTTGTTTCATTTGGTGTGTCTCAAGAGGATCTAAAACACATAGCTATAGACGATTCCCTTGAAATGAATTGTGATGAAAAGGAGCTATCTGGTCACATATTAAGTGTCAATCAGATTCCTGATAGTACAACTCAAACATATGAGATAGAAGCTGCCTTAGAGGAAAATCTTCCGTTGGGAGCAATTGTTTCTGTGATAATACCTACTGAGAAAATCACCGGAGTGAAAGTGCCACTTAGCGCCATACGATCTGATGGTGAGGATTTTGTGTACGTCGTAGAAGAAAATCATGTTGTGAGAAAAAGCATTTCAGTTCTTGCTATATTTAATCAGGAAGTAATTGTTAGTGGTTTAGAGAACGATGCAAAGTTGATTATAGAGGGAATCATGGGATTATCACCTGGAGATGCGGTTGAAGTAGTGGGTGAAGAATCATGATGAACTTAATCAAAGGTGCTATTATAAAAAGAAAAATAACTTTATTTGTCCTAATGATAGCAATTGGATTTGGTGTATACAATTATATTGTTTCTCCAAGACAGGAGACGCCTGAAATTGTTGCGCCAGTTGCCTTAGTTTCCGTTGTTTATCCAGGGGCATCACCAGAAGATATTGAAAGTTTAGTGACCTCAAAGATAGAGGATGAGCTCAGCGAATTAGAAGGCTATGATTATTCATATTCGTTTTCTAGTAATTCGATAGGTGTTATTATTGTTCGACTTGTCTATGATTCAGATATAAAAGGAACATGGGATGACTTGCGTCAAAGAATGATTGATTTACAAGCTGATTTACCATCTGAGTGTGAAACCATCAGTGTAAACACAGACTTGACAGATACAGCTGGTATGCTCATCAGTATGTCTAGCGATACTTATTCTTATGACCAACTAGAAACATATGCGAATAACTTTAAAAAGGAACTGGGACGCATTGACGGTGTGTCTAGAATGGACATTGTAGGTAAACAGGAAAAAGAATTAGTGGTAGAAGTAGATTACGAGAAGTTAAATCGCTATCATTTAAGTTACAACGATTTTGTGAATCTGATTCACTCTCAGAATATTGAAATTCCTTCGGGTACTGTCGGTCAAGGAAAAGACAAAATTAATGTTAAGGTATCTGGTTTATTTGAAGACATTGATGATGTAGAAAACATTGTTATTGCGGTATCAGAGGAAAATGGTTCTATTGCTCGTTTAAAAGATGTTGCAACTGTAAAACTTAATTTAGCAGATGCAAATTATAAAATTATTCATGATGATAATCAGGCAATATTATTATCTGTTTATTTTCAAAATAATAAGAATATTGTGACGATAGGGGAAGAAGTAGATAAAACGATTAACAGACTAAAAGAAAGATTGCCTAAGGATATAGTTTTTACAACGATACTTGATCAACCCAAAACTGTTGATGAGTCAGTAAAGAACTTTGCAAAAAACTTAATTCAGGGTGTCATATTTGTAATAATTGTTGTATTTATCGGTATGGGATTGAGAAATGCTATCATCGTATCAACGGCAATACCTGCTTCAATTCTAATTACATTTGCTTTGATGAAGGTTGTTGATATCAAGATCCATCAGATATCTATAGCTGCATTAATTGTTGCTTTAGGAATGCTTGTAGATAATGCAATCGTTGTAAGTGATGCCATTCAGGTTAGGCTTGATAATGATGAAGAAAGACTCACTGCGTGTTTGAATGGTGTAAAAGAAGTTGCTATACCAGTTTTAACATCAACACTAACCACTGTCGCAGCATTTTTACCGCTCTTATTACTAAACTCTATTGCTGGTGAATATATTTCAAGTCTACCTCTAATAGTGATGATTTCATTAGCAGTATCTTACTTAATCGCTATTTTTGTAACACCAACAATGGCCTTTATTTTCTTTAAGAAAAGAGATGATAAAAATCGAGTAGGCTTCTTTAAGCGTTTGTTTGATCGATTTTTAATTGTTGGTTTAAAACTTAAATGGTTGATTGTAGTGATGATGGTATGTATATTTGCGATTACAGTTTACTTGGGCTTTGAATTAGGGCTTCAGTTTTTCCCATTTGCGGATACGGATATGTTATACATAGAGATTAAGAGTGAACAACCAAGTAATTTTTCAGCAACTGAAGATTTAGTTGATAAAGTGATAGAGGTTATTCATGATGAAGAAATTGTAGATAACTATACAGTAGCAATTGGTGATGGTTTGCCTAAGTTTTATCAAACGATGCCTGTACCAACACCTTCCAAAGATTATGCTCAAATGATGGTGATTATCGACTTAGAGGCATTAGCGAGTAGAGTTGAGTATAAAAATATGACGCAGTATATTGATCATTTGCAAGCTGAAATGGATAAAAATGTTTATGGTGGAAGTGTTACTGTGAAGCAACTTGAACAAGGTGAACCTATTGGCGCTCCAGTAGTTGTTAGAATATCTGGAGATGATTTAGATGCACAAGGTCAGTTTGCTAACGAAGTGGTTGATATCCTAAAAGAGATTCCTGGGACAGTAAATGTAGAAAGTGACTTTGGTGAGTACAGTTATGAATTCTATGTAGATGTGGATGATTATGAAGCTGGTTATTATGGTATTTCTAAGTACGATATTCAAAATGAAGTGAGTATAGCACTCTATGGAAGAAATGCAGGTGTATACAATAAGAATTCTCATGAATACGATATAAGGGTTGTCAGCAACATTGAGGATAAGGACTCTCTAGATAATTTGGGAATAAAATCGACTGTAGCACCAACAAAGGTATTACTTAAGAGTATTGCAGATATTAAGACTTCGAGCTCTTTACCTGTTATTAAGAAATATGATCGTGCGCTGACAGTAAGAGTGTTCTCAAATGTCAAGTATGGTTATAGTCCTGTAGAAATTCAGTCTGAACTTGATCGTAAATTACAAGGAAAAGTGCCATCGACTATGGAAATTACTTTTGATGGTGAGAAGCAAAAAATTCAAGAAAACTTCGGAGATGTAGGAGAATCTGCAGTAATAGCTCTTGTTCTGGTTTACTTGATACTTCTTATTCAATTTAACTCCTTTAAGCAACCTCTTGTAATATTGTTGACCATTCCTTTGTCCACCTTTGGATCGATTATGGGACTGACCTTATCTGGACAGAGTTTGTCTTTTACAGGTATTTTAGGAATTGTAAGTCTTTTGGGGATTGTTGTAAATAATGCGATTGTTTTAGTTGATTTTATCAATACTGAAAGAAGTGAGGGCAAATCAATTGAAGTCGCTTGTAAAGATGCAGTAAATAAAAGATTCCGTCCAATTATGTTGAGTACGATAACAACTGTTATCGGTTTAACACCTCTAATATACTCAGGAAGTGAGTTGTTTGTTCCTATGGCTATTTCACTAATGTCAGGTTTGATGATTTCAACGATTTTTACTTTAATCGTCATACCTGTGGTCTACAGCATATTTATGAAAGAGTCTTTGAAAGATACACAACTTGTAAAAATTCAAGTTAGACGTTAATTTGCTTTTTAAGGATGTTCATCCTCGTAGGTATTTGCTAAAATAGATAAAGGATATATTTTCTTTGAGCTTAAAGTAAATCGTGGAGGATTATTATGTGGGGTTTAATTGGTACATGGGCAATGGTTGAAGATGGCGTGCAGCTTGGAGGAAAGATGCTTGAAGGTAATCTTTCTGTTATGGATGCTATCGAAGTTGCTGTTATGGATGTTGAAAAAAATGATGCTTATACTTCTGTAGGATTAGGTGGTCTACCAAATGAAGCAGGAGAAGTAGAATTAGATGCAGCATTTATGGATGGAAAAACACTCTCAGTAGGTGCTATTGCAGGAGTTAAGGATTTTCTTCATCCAGTTTCTATTGCAAGAAGTTTGTTAAAAGGATCTTTCAATAATTTTCTAGTGGGAACCGGTGCAGAAAAATACGCTTTAGAAAATGGATTTGAACGATTTGATATGTTGACACAGAAGGCTAAAGATAAGTGGGAAACACATAAAAATGAAATAGAAAATGGGTTGGCACCTTATATCGGACATGATACTGTCTGTGTTGTAGGGATAGATAGCAGAAAACACATGGCTTGTTGTACTTCGACAAGTGGATTATTTTATAAGAAACAAGGTCGTGTAGGTGATTCACCTGTACCGGGTTCTGGTTACTATGTGGATGAAACAATTGGTGGCGCTGCAGCGACAGGTCTTGGTGAAGACATTATGAAAGGTTGCATAAGCTACGAAATTGTTATGAAAATGAAGAAAATGTCACCTCAGAAAGCTTGTGAAATAACAGTAAGTGAATTTCATGATAAGCTTGTTGAAAGAAGAGGGAAAGCAGGTGATATTTCAGTTGTTGCAATGAACTCAGAGGGGGAATATGGTGCTGCTACTAATATAGACAGTTTTCCATTTGTAGTTATGACAGAAAAAGAAGGACTTAAAAAATTAGAAGTCAATCAAAAAGGAGAAATAAAATCATGTTAGAAGTAATTGCTCAATCGGTTGAAGATGCAATTGCAATAGAATTAGGTGGTGCTGATAGAATCGAACTGGTGAGTGCGATTTCTGTTGGTGGTTTAACGCCGAGTTATGCAATGGTAGAGGAAGTTGTAAAAGCGGTTAAGATTCCTGTAAATGTAATGATAAGACCACATGGCTATCATTTTAACTATAAGTCAGATGAACTAAAAGTCATGAAAAGGGATATGGAAGTGTTACAAAGTCTAGGAATCAATGGTTTTGTCTTAGGTGTTTTAGATAATGCAAATGTTGATTATAAAGGATTAGAGTACCTTTTGGAAAATATAAACTGTGATGTAACTTTTCATAGAGCGATAGATGAAACTGATGTTATTGCCTCTTATAAAGTTCTAAGCAAAATGGATAAAATCACACAAATACTAACATCTGGTGGGCCTGGGAAGGCTTTTGATCATCAGGATGTATTAAGCGAATTGTATCTAATTGCACCAGAGAAGTTATTGGTGGGTAGTGGTATAACACTGAATAATATTGGAACACTTATTGAAAAATATCCTAACGCTGGATATCACATTGGATCTGATGCTCATGTCAATCAGACATTTAGTAATAGAATCGATGAAAATCACATCAGAATGATAGTTGGTTTGATGAGATAGCGGGAATGGAATTAAATTACATATTTATGGCTAAATAGACACATATATGGCTATATATAAAAAAAAGATGAAAAAATGTGTTGTTTGCTATAACATTGAGGTGTACTTTGATAGCAAACCACAGAGGGAGGGCTATGAAAGTATTATTAACAGGATTTGATCCTTTTGGTGGTGAGAGCATTAATCCTGCATATGAAGCGGTTAAATTGGTAAAAGAGACAATTGGAGAGTGTGAGGTTATTAAACTCGAGATACCAACGGTATTTAATAAATCAGTTGAGTATATTGAAAAAGGGATTGTAGAACACAGACCTGATATGGTGCTGGCAATAGGTCAGGCTGGTGGAAGAGCAACAATTTCAGTTGAACGGGTTGGCATCAATGTTGATGATGCCAGAATACCGGATAATGATGGCAATCAACCAATTGATGAAGTAATTTTCAGTGATGGAGAAAATGCTTATTTTTCAAATTTACCAATAAAAAAAATGGTATCGGCCATGCAAGAGCAGCATGTGCCATCAAGTGTGTCAAACTCTGCAGGGACTTATGTATGTAACCATGTGCTGTATAGTATCATGTATTTAATTCATAAGAAATTTCCTCACTTGAGAGGTGGGTTTATACACGTTCCTTTTATTCCTGATCAAGTGAAAGGTAAGGATATACCTTCTTTACCTGTTGAGACGATAAAAAAGGGGATTGAGATTGCTATTGAAACTGCTGTTCATAACCATAAGGATGAAAAAATAGTGGGAGGTTCAATATTCTAGAGTAGGTTGGAGGTAAATGATGTCGAGAGTAATAGGTAATAGAATAAGGATTTATCGTAAGATGAATGATATGAGACAACAAGCTTTAGCAGATGAGTTAGGTATAAACAGAACTTACTTATCAAAATTAGAAAATTACATTCATAATCCTAGCCCAGAGCTAATGATTAAAGTTTGTGAAGTGTTTGATTGTAACCTAGGTGAAATGTTTACTATTGGAACAGAACATTTAGATACAATGTCATCAAGTTTTAGGAGTCAAGAGTAATGAACTGGAAACAGTTCATTTTTTTTTAATGTTTTAATATCCGATTTTATATTATAATTAAATTAATGATTATATGGAGGAGAAAATGGGATTATTTAAGAATTTTATAAAAAGTCAATTTATTGAAGTTATCGAATGGACGGATGTACAATCTGATAGAATGGTTTATAGATTTCCTGTGGAAAATAAAGAAATTAAAATGGGTGCACAACTAACGGTTAGACCATCTCAATTAGCAGTTTTTATTAATGAGGGTCAAATAGCAGATGTGTTCACATCAGGTCGCTATGAGTTGACAACGCAAAATATGCCGGTAATGACTAAATTAAAATCATGGAAATATGGTTTTGATTCACCTTTTAAAGCAGAAGTGTATTTCGTTTCAACAAAGCAATTTACAAATATGAAGTGGGGTACTAAAAATCCTGTTATGATGCGTGACCAGGAATTTGGTCGAGTTAGAATAAGGGCATTAGGCGTTTATGCATTTAAAGTAAATGATGCAGTTCTATTTTTGAGAGAGATTTTCGGTACAACGGGTGACTTTAGAACAGAAGCAATTCAAGATTATTTAAGAGGTATTGTTGTTGGTAGTTTATCAGATTTATTTGCTGAATCTAATATACCAGTTATGGACTTTACTTCTAATTTAGACGAGCTAGCTGAAAATGGAAAAGTAAAGCTTCAAGAAGCATTTAATGAAATTGGATTCGAACTTACAAAGTTTGTAATAGAAAATGTTTCTTTACCTGAAGAAGTGATGCTTGCAATGGACGAAAGAAATAAAATGTCTATGCTAGGTGTAGATAACTATGCAACTTATAAAACACTTGATGCAGTAGGAAAAGCAGCCGAAAACCCAGGCGGTGGAATGGCTGGAGCTGGAGTCGGTTTAGGTGCAGGAGCAGCGCTAGGAAACATGATGGCTGATGCTATGCAAACTAAAACAGTATCTTGTAAACATTGTCAAAGTTCAATGCCTGAGAATAGTAAGTTCTGTCCATCATGTGGTCAAGCAACTGCAGATATGAGTAATTGCATCTCATGTGGTATATCAATTGAGAAGAATAGTAAGTTTTGTCCTTCGTGTGGATCTCAGCAAGAAAAAATATGCCCGAATTGTCAGAAGCCTGTTTCAGGAAATTTCTGTGGTTCTTGCGGTACAAAGGTATAAATTATGAGTGATGAATTATTACAAATAGACAGTGATCAATTTCCTTGCCCAGCTTGTGGTGCTTTTATGGTCTATGCACCATCCAATCAAGGGTTAAAATGTGATTATTGCGGACATGAAGTAGATATAACAAAAGAAAATAAAGATATAAAAGAACACTCTCTTAACATGAAAGACGATATTGTCAACCACCAATGGGCTGAAGATAAACGTATAATAAAATGTGAGTCTTGTAGTGGTGAAAGTGTTATATCAGGGACTGATTTAACATCAGAGTGTGTATTTTGTGGTTCCGCGCATGTCGTGATTGAGGATATGCATGAAGGTATTGCGCCAGAAGGAGTTGTACCATTTATGTTAACTCTAGAAGCTGCAAAAGATGGCATAAACAAATGGGTTTCAAGTAAGTTTTATGCACCTTCAAGTCTAAAGGAATTAAAACGACTTGATACTGTAAAGAGTGTGTATATTCCTTATTTTACATATGATGCAAACACCTCTACGTTTTATACAGCAAGGCGTGGTGATCACTATTATGTGACGCGTACTAAAGTTGTTGATGGTAAGACAAAAACTGTAAGAGAAAGACGTACTAGATGGCGCAGCGTTGAAGGTGTTTATAAGGAATCTTTCGATGATGTATTGATTCATGCTTCTAAAAAAGTAGAAGAATCGTTGATTTCAAAAATGAAATCATTTGATTTATCAAAAGTTGAATCCTTTCAAGAAGCGTACTTAATAGGACATCATGCTGAAAGGTACAATAAATCATTATTGGAAGGATTTCAAGAGGCGACTGAGGTGATGGATCAGAGTATTTACTCAGGAATACGCAATCAGGTAGGTGGTGATGAATTTCGACTTACGCATCATCAGACTAATTACGGTCAGACAACATACAAACATTTGCTATTACCTATTTGGATGGCTCACTACACTTACAAGGAGGATTTGTTTCATGTGTATGTCAATGGACAAACTGGTCGTGTAGTTGGTGATTATCCTAAGAGTGTATGGAAAATTTTATTAACCGTTGGAGGCTTCATCGCTCTTGCGCTACTTATCTATTTTATCTTAACGAGGTTTTAAATGAAGAAGTTTATATTAATTTTTATGATGATTCTATTAGTTGGTTGTCAGAAGGATGTAGAAGTACCAGTAGAAGAAGAAGTAATACCATTAGATTTGGATCAAGTTCATAATGTTAAACATAAAATATATAACAATACCTTACCTCATATAATAAAAAGCTATGTTGAGATGGATGATGATAAATATGGAACTTATAAAATTGAAATGTATGATACCAATTATGAATCTACTTGGGCATATCTATGGCGTGATTTGAATGTTGAAGATGGCGATTTAATGTCGAATTATGTCATATACGAGAATTATATTGTTGTGAATGTTCAAGGTGCTGTTTCAGTCCATAATTTAGCCACAGGAGAGTTTCTTTGGGAAATAGAAACACATATTCCTAATGGTATAATGGAAGTTGCAGATGATATGTTATATGTTCTAGGGTATGAGGAGGATTTCTTAACTGGCATATCTTTGGAAAATGGCAAGGTAGAGGTTAGAGTTAAAGATGGGGATTATTTACAAGCTGATGCATTGAAGATGAAAGATCAGGAGTTGATTGCCTATATACAATCAGATCAAGTAACAAGAAGTGCAGTTGTGTTTGATTCAGATGGTAGCTTTATCAAGAAGTTTAATTATATGCAAAAGGGAACAGCCACCGCTAAATGGGATAAAGTTGAATCGTCTGATGAATCTGATGAGGCAATTCGAATAATTGATGGTGATGTTAATACTTTTTATTCTGAGTCAGTAAAAGGATATGGAGAAAAAGAGTGGATTGAACTCACTCGTGTATTACCAACAACAGTTAATAAATTGAGAATAGTTAATGGTAATAACTCGTCTGAAAAAGCATATAATGAGAATGCAAAACTCAGACAAATAACCCTAAGTGTTGGAGATGGTAAGAGTTTTACGTATAAGTTTGAAACTTTTGAGTATGGGTATATTGATGAAATATGTTTTGTAAAGCCAGTAATTGCTGATTATGTGTTGTTAACGATAGATGAAGTTGAACCTGGTGAATTGTATAAAAACACTTCGTTTAGTGAATTAGAAACAGAATGATTGAACGGTGATGGTGTTAGTGATAAACTTAAAATAATAGGTTGAAAAGAAGGAGGTAGTTATGGGTTTTTTAGATGATTTAGGTAAAAGTTTAAACAAAGTAGGTCAAAAGACTAGTGAGATGGCGAATGAGGCGAAACTAAAACTTGAGATTACTAAGCATAAATCAAACATTGATAAAAAGTATGAAGAACTTGGAGCAAGAGTATATTTCTTAGCCAAAGAAAATATGGAACTTGATGAGTCAGTATCGTCGATTATTGGTGAAATTGATCAATTGTTCTTAAATATTGCAAATCTTGAGAAAGAGATTAGTACTCAAGAAGAAGTAGATGAAAAGGTTGATGACGAAGGAAAATCTTGTAGAAATTGCGGTGCTCCTATGGCTGAAGGTGTTAAATTCTGTGGTTCATGTGGTACTCAAGCAGAAGAAGAAAGCAAGAAATTGTGTCCTAATTGTCAAGCTGAGGTTGGAGAGTCTCAGTTCTGTAATTCGTGTGGGACTAGTTTAGAATAATATGACGATTATCTGTAAACACTGTGGATGTGAAAATCATCTGGAATCTGAAAAGTGTATAGAGTGTGGTCGACAGTTCAATAAAGATGAGGTGTATGTGGTGTGTGCCACTTGTGGTATCAGTAATCCTCAATCGGAGAAGAATTGTAGAGGCTGTGGAGAAAAACTTGAAGGCAGTAGCTCGTTCACTATAGAAAATAGACCAGATGATGTAGAAAAAGAAAAGGTCGTCAAGAAAGAAAAAATGAGTCCTAAAAAGAAAGAAAAATCTAAGGAGCGAATAAAGGAATCGAAAAAACTGAATCAATATGGAATTCTTGCTTCGCTTCTATTACTTTCTATTGTCTTAATCGTATTAGTTGTAATAATTTTAATTGGCAAACCAACTTATTTGTCAACTGATGATGGTTTCTATTATGTATCAGATACGGGTGTCTTACATGTTGTTGATCATACTGGTAAGGACTTGGAAGTTGGTTATGATGTCAACTCAGAGCCTGATGTTAGGATGTATGGATCTAAAGTTTACTATTTAAACGAAGGGTCATTGAATATTTTTGATGGTTCCAATCAATTGATTTCTAGTGACGTTACTAGTTTTAAAGTGAATTTAACAGGCGAAGAAGTGCTTTATACGCGTTATACTGATGAGGGTGTTGGTGATTTGTATAAATACACTGAAGATAGCAATGCAAGAATAGACGGTAATGTAGGTGAGGACAGGTATATATTTGGTCAAAGTGATGATGTTTATTATGTTAATCAGATCACAGATGATGAGAATCTTGGCGTTCTCTACCTTAAGAGTGGTGACGATCCTGTTGAAAAAATTGCTGAAGATGTCTATGAACCTTTGTTCTCATTACGACGTAATAGTGTATATTATGTAAGAGACGATATTTATGATGTGAATCGTTTTGATGTGTTTTATATTAAAGATAATCGTGTAACTGAAATCAGAAGAAATGTATCACAGATATATTACTCACCAGATGAAGAGGTTTTTACTCTTATTCAATATAAAAATGATAAAGAGTATCTTTATTCTATTGATAGAGACAAGAGTACCTTAATACAAGGTGATTTCGTAAAATCTGGGTCAAAGATATTTGAAGATCACTTACCTCTAACAAGAACCGAAGTTATTCGGATAGTACTGAGAGACGATTCGGATATGAATTATCTATATGATGGAGATTTAAAAGAACTATTTGCTTTTGATTACTATTATTTAACAGAGTCTGGTAAAGTTATTTATACACTAAAGGATGGAGAACTATTTACAACCGATTACGATAAAGATAAGAGCAGCATTAGCTTAGATCGAGATGTAGAAGTTAAGGATATATCTAATTCTGGTGAAACGATTGTGTATGAATCGGAGGGTTCTGTTACGATAAAGGGTGCGAGTTCTTTATCACTAGATAAGAGTTTAGATGGTGTGTGGCTTACTGAAGATGAAAAGTATGTTATGTATTTAGAGGACACAGATGCGTATGTTTTAAAAATAGGGGCAAATGAACCTGTGTTTTTAGGTAGTAATGTATCTGCAATATTTAATCAAGGGGTATATGTTTATACAATTGTTGAAAAGGAAATCTACAGATACAAGCTGGGAAAATTTTCTTCGAATGAGCGTATTACACGATTGAGATATTGGGATTTTTTGAATAATTAGATAGATGTCTCGGGCTTTGACCCGAGCATTTGTGTGCTAGTAGGGAGGATTCATGGGTTTTATAAAAGGCATATTAAATTTTATACTGATGATTGTTTTAGCAGTATGCCTGATGGTTTGGTTTGGGTTTGGTTTATTTAACAGTTCTGTACTTTCGTTTGATGAGAACAAAAAAATGATTGAAGAAACAGAGTTTACTGAAGAAGTAACCAGTGAGATTTTATCAAGATACAATACAAAATTATCAGATTTATCTGTAGATGATGATGTACTTCTTAATTTTGTGAATGAATCAGGTTTAGGTGTTCTAGGATATATTTTCTCGGAATATGAAGAAATGCCATCTGTAGACGTTTCATTTTTAAAAGATTATGTTATCAAAGATATAGCAGTTATGGAAGCTGGCAAATTATATGGTAATGTAGATGTTACTGACTTTGTATCGTCGATGCGTTTGATACCGGAAGGTGAAAGTGTAACGAATAACTTTGAAGCTTATTTAGAAGAAAAAAATCTAAATCTTCATCAAGAGGATGTGGACCAAGTTATCAAACTGTATCTTGAAAACAAAGATTTAGATGATCAAGCTTTGATTGACAAAATCATTGGAGAAATGGCTTATGAAAAATTAAATATTGATCAGATGAGTACTGAAATGTCATTACAATCGTTGTTTGACTCTTTAACGGATAAAAACCCGTTCACAATTATAAGAGACTTCTTAAATCATGTTAAGAAAAATGTATATGGTTATTTGAGCATTACTATGCTTATTGTTGTATTAATGATTTTGGTTTCTGAATTTAGAGTGTCTTCATTCTCTGTTTGGATATCATTAGCTTTTATTATTGCGATTGTCCCTTTACAAGGTTTAAGACTAATTGATTTTGTTGTACAACGTAATTATCTAGAGATTATCAACGGTATGGAAAGTTATAAAAATTATATGCTTGATGTGCTAATTCAGAAGTTAAATGTTTATACAATTATAACATTTGTTTTAGTTGTTGTCTTATTTATACTAAGTAAATTACTTAGAAAACGTGTTGATTCAAAAATAGAAGATTTAGAGAAAAAAAGTACAAATAGATATGGTATTATTAGATTTGCAATATTCCTTGTGCTTGCTTTAGGCCTATTCTTGAATGTTAAAGGTATGTATAGATATGATATGAATGTCGTAGCAGAAATGCAGGCAATTTCACCAGATGATTTCGATCCAAATGATTTAGATGTTACATTAAGCAATTTATTAAATATTGATTATGATTTTTAAGGAGCGTAAGCTCCTTTTTCTTATTTTTTAAAGGTTATTAAGGAAGAATTAAAATACGCAATATCACATTTACACTATGTTTTACGAGTGGTAGGATAGAGTTAATAAAAAACAGTTTGGAGGAATGTATGCAATTTAATCACTCGGTGAATATCGCTGAGATCTTAAATAGGGGGTTTAAGAACTTTAAATCGACATTTAAGCCATTCTTCAAATACGCATTACTAGCGGTTATCATTTCCTACGTTATCCAATTGTACATTACTGTGATGGATACAGTGTTATTCGATAATGAGGTTGCGTATATAACAAGTATTGTTCTTATGGTACTGGTATTTTTACCAGTTGCATATTTTACAGTAAGAATGAATATGACGGTGTCTGGGAAATTTAGAGCAGTAAAAGAAGCTCAGCCATTTCTATTTAAAGAAAAATTCAAGGATAGTAAACATGAATTTTGGCGTGTCTTTTTTGTTTTAGCTTCTAAGTTCTTTATACGAGTTATTATGATGATCTGCTTCATGCCTTTGTTGGTACTTCTATTAACGCCGATTATGCCAGAGGGACTAAATTTTGCAGGTCTAAGTGGTATGATTGTTGTAATAGTATCGACACTAGCTGGCTTAAGTTTTCTATATCTTTTAAGTAGGTTAGAATTTGCAACACTAGTTATTTACTGGCAAGTCGATACAGAGCATTCTGATCTTCGTACAAGTATGGAGATGACTAAAACTCAATATCTAAAAAAACTTAAACTAATAATCATAGCAAAAATTCCTAAAATAGTGATGAATATCATCATGTTTGCAAATGTCTTCATTTCGCCTATTGGTAATACAGGTGCTTTGAGATGGGGATATTTACTAGGTCTAATCATATTTGAAACGATTACCTATGCTTGGCCATTGGCTTACTATTATCCAATGTTTAAGCAAATGAAAGCTTTTCCACTGCAATCGGATGTATTAATTGATGAAGAAGGAAAAGAATGGTTAACTTTTTAGAAAAAAAACTCCGCGAGGAGTTTTTTCTATTTGTATCTAACAATTATATTTTCATGTATCATTTCACAATCGTAATCGAATCCAGTATCATACTTTAAATTACCGATACTTTCCAAAAATTGAGATTCTGTGATTGTACCTATTAGGTAAAAAGATAATACTTTAACAAGTTCGCTACTTCTATGAGAAGCTTGTGAAATTAATTCTAAAAAACTGCTTGTGTAAATGATAGTATAATCACAAGGATGTATCCATTTATTTTTTTGAATATTCAAGTGGTCTACTTTTGGATCATATTTAGCAGGGAAAGTAGCAGTTGTAATTTTTCCGTCTGCTTTTTTTATTTTATCTATCCATTTGAAGGGATGTCTTTTGATCTTCATAGGATCATACATGGCTTTAAGAGTACGTCCCATATCCTTGATACATTTACTAACAATTTCCTCTGATACATTAATATTGTATGTATCTCGTACTACCTTTGAGATAAATAGACTGATGAACTTATTCTCTGATTGTGTCAATTCAATTGCTTTTCCTGTATTATGAACTTTTAATTGTTTCCCATTGTAAATATCAGAAATCAAAGTATCTAGAATACATTCAAAGTATTTATGATTGTAGCCTGAATCAACACCTGAGAAATAGAAGATATAGGGATGACCAATCGTATCCATAGCATAATGACTCAAAAAACCTGATAGATATGCAAATTCTCTATGTAATGCAGTATTTTTCTTTTCTGATTTAAAGAAAGCTATTGGATCGGCTATAATAGCATGTTTTATCCTTTTTGCACCTGCTAAGAAAAAATCATTGATTTTTTCTTGATGCATCTTTGTTGCATAATCTCTAATGAGTTTGGCTTCACCTCCACTAAGAGGTTTATAATAGAAGAATAAATCGGGTCCTTGTGCACCAAGGTGATATATATTCTTATTTGAAGTTAAAATGTCTTTCATATCCTCACTCAAATAATTGAGGGCTTCTTCAGAACACACCATATGTGTTAAAACATCAGGCATAAATTCTCCTTTCAAATTATCTTAATATTCTAACTTGATTATAACAGGTATTAGAAATTTATGTGATATAATTAATGCATAAAATAAAAATAAGGGGTATATTTATGAAATTTAACAAGCAAGAAATCAGCTGGATTTTATACGATTGTGGTAATTCAGCTTATTCTATGGCAATTACTACTGCTTTGCTACCTGTTTATTTTGGTATGTTTAAGCAAGGAAATGCTATGGATTTAGGGTATTTCAACTCTTTTGCAAGTATTATAGTCGCCATTTTAAGTCCTATACTTGGTACAATTGCAGACTATAAAGATACTAAGAAACGCTTCTTTGCATTTTTTGCACTGTTAGGTGTTTTCTTTACAGCCGCTCTTGCGTTTGTTCCATTTGGAGTTTGGCAAATTCTTGTAGTATTTTATATGTTAACATCCATTGGATTTGCTGGAGCTAATATATTTTATGATTCTTTTCTCGTAGATATATCGTCAAATGATAGAATGGATAAAGTCTCTGCAAACGGTTTTGCATGGGGGTATATCGCAAGCGTGATTCCTTTTGCACTATCATTGGGAATAATATTTGTCATAGGGCAGGAAGAAATTCTTGGTTATCAGCTTGGTTTTATTATTACAGCATTATGGTGGGGCTTATTCACAATTCCGATGTTTAGACACGTAAAACAAGTACATTACATAGAAAAAGAACCACACCCAGTAAGGAATAGTTTTAAAAGAATTTGGAAAACAATAAAAAACATGAAAGCTCACAAAACCATTATTACTTTTATGATCGCATATTTTTTCTATATTGATGGTGTTGGAACGATTATTAAGATGTGTGTACCTTATGCTCAAGTTGTGTTAGGAGCAGACTCAATGGATATGTTTGTGATGTTAGGTATTTTATTGATTGTACAGTTGATTGCTTTTCCGTGTGCAATACTTTATGGTCAACTAGCAAAAAAATATTCTGCTCGCCGTATGCTTATTATTGGTATGATAACTTATATTATCGCTACCGTCTATGCTTTTAGTATGAATACAATTACTGACGTATTTGTATTAGGAGCTTTGATTGGATCTGCACAAGGTGGTGTTCAAGCACTTTCAAGATCATACTTTGCTAAACTAGTTCCTAAAAAGCAATCCAATGAGTTTTTTGGATTCTACAATATAGTTGGTAAATTTGCTGCTGTATTGGGACCTTTCTTGATGGCAGCAACAACTGATTTGACTGGCAATGGACGTTATAGTATTTTAGCAATTATTCCACTCTTTATCATAGGATTGATTGTATTTTTGAGATTGCCGAATGATCAATTGCTAAATGAAACAACTTAAGACACGATATGTGTCTTTTTTTGTTTAGGAAATTGTATGCTAAATGAAGCTTATACTTCATCAATGTCATCAGTTGACTTAGAGAAAATAGAAAAGCAATCATCTGATAAATCAAGGCGTATCATGAGAGGGACATTTTTAAAAACAAAGGTATGATAAACTCGGATGTAAATGGCAGTTAAATATCCTAAGAAAGTATATAGGAAAGAATAATATTCCCAGGTTGATCCAATCAATGAGGGATAAGGGGTTTTGAAAATCCTATTAAACTACGTGTAGTTTAAAATGCCATTGTATCTTCGGATAGAATGGAAGTGTCGAAGACACCTTTCTTGTTGTATTCTAATGACTCCTTGTGTATAATTGGTAGTGAACATTTATTTAGGAGGGCGAATGAATAGTAAAAATGATTTGACAAAGGATAGAATATTTACATCAATTCTATTTCTAGCATTACCGATAATGGGTACATCTTTTGTTCAAATGGCATATAATTTAATTGATATGATCTGGATTGGCAAGTTAGGTAGTTCAGCAACAGCTGCTGTTGGTACTGCAGGTTTTTATATGTGGTTTTCGATGGGCATTATTTTCTTGTGTAGAATAGGTGCTGAAGTATTAGTTGCTCAATGTGTTGGAAGGAAAGATTTAAAAGCTACTAAGGAAACAGTACAAAATGTACTACAAATGGCACTTGTGTTCTCATTAATATTTATGGCGATTGTTTTAATTTTTAAACATCAGCTGATTGCATTTTTTGATATTAAAGAAACCAATGTAGTAGATATGGCAGTGAGCTATTTGAGTATTGTCGCTTTTGGATTTGTATTTACTTTTTTAAATCCAATATTTACAGCTATATTCAATGGTTATGGAAAGAGCGGTGTACCATTTGCAATTAACACAATTGGCCTTATTTTTAATATCATATTTGATCCGCTTTTGATATTTGGTATAGGTCCATTTCCTGCACTTGGAGTTAAAGGTGCTGCAATTGCGACTGTTATGGCCCAAATGATCGTTACTTTTGTGTTTATTTTTTACATTAGAAGGAATAAGGATGTTCATATGTTTGATGGTCTTCATATCTTCAATAGACCAAATGAGAAAAGAATATTGAATATACTTAAAATAGGCTTGCCGGCAGGTATACAGAGTATGCTATTCACTCTATTTGCTATGGTTATTGCTAGAATTATTGCCGATTGGGGTGCTGTAGCTATTGCTGTTCAGAAAGTTGGTAGTCAAATAGAGTCTGTATCATGGATGACAGCGTCAGGTTTTTCAACAGCGACCAGTACTTTTGTTGGACAAAACTATGGTGCAGGGAAATATGACCGAATCAAATACGGTTATAGAATTTCATTAATCATCATGGCGATTATAGGTATGATAACTACCTTTGGGTTGATATTCTTTGCTGAGCCTTTGTTTAAGATCTTTATTAATGAAGAAGTTGCACTAAGGGAAGGTGTTATTTATCTTAAGATTCTAGGGGTATCTCAATTTTTTATGTGTATAGAAATTGTAACAAATGGAGCATTTAATGGACTGGGTAAAACAATGTACCCAGCATTAAATAGTACTTTCTTCAACTTCTTAAGGATTCCTATGGCTTTATACTTATCTCAGACAATACTTTCTTTACAAGGTGTATGGTGGAGTATCTCTATTAGTAGTATACTAAAAGGGATAGTGATTGTTTCACTATTTGTTTGGACTTTATACAAAGTAAAAAAAGAAATGGAACAACCATTTAAGGAGGTTATATGAATCAGTCGAGGTTAGAGAGAATCGTTGAGCAGATGAGATTAGCTGAGTTAGATCAAATCATCATAACTGCACCTAATTCATTGTATTATTTGTTAGATCAAATGTTTCATCCTGGTGAAAGAATGTTAGCACTATATATCAACAAGCATGGTAAGCATGCTATGATCGCTAATGCATTATTTCCAAGTGCGAAACATTTAGATACAGAAGTTTTCTTTTATGATGATACAGAAGACCCTATTGAGATTTTAAAGAGTTTGCTTATAGATGGTAATTTTGGCGTTGATAAAGAATGGCCTTCGCACTTCTTGGTACGTTTAATGAAAGCAGTTCCGGGTCTTCAAGTTGAAATTGGGTCTGTTAGTGTTGATACACCTAGAATGATGAAAGATTCTGATGAAGTTGTTAAGATGAAACATGCATCTTATGTTAATGATGAGACTATGAAAAAAGTTGTTAAAGCTTTAAAAGAGAAAAAATATTCTGAAGTGGAATTAAAGAAGTTGATTCCAAGTTTCTTTGAAGAAATGAATACCAATGAGTTATCGTTTTCTCCATCGGTGTGTTATGGTGCCAATGGGGCAGTTCCTCATCATGAATCAGGTAATGATATGCCACAGTCCGGAGCAATTCTAATAGACATGGGCGGACGTACAAATGGATATTGCTCTGATATGACTCGATCATTTCATTATGGTGAGCCATGTGATGAGTATAAGAGAGTATATGATTTGGTATTAAAGGCTAATCTAGCTGGAATTTCAGCTGTAAAACCAGGTATTAAAATATCAGAAGTTGATGATGCTAGTAGAAAAGTTATTGCTGATGATGGTTATGGTGAGTTTTTTACCCATAGAACAGGGCATGGTATTGGAATAGAAGTACATGAGTTTCCTGATGTTAGTAGTGTAAGTGATACAGTTCTAGAAGAGGGGATGACCTTTACAATAGAACCTGGCATTTACTTAGAGGGTAAGTTTGGTGTTAGAATTGAAGATGTTGTGTTAGTAACTAAAGATGGCTGTGAAGTACTTAATAGTTATTCAAAAGAATTACAAATACTATAATAAAAAGTCCACTCGAAGTGGACTTTTGCTTTATCTTGATTAATCGACCTTTATAGATGCCCATTTTTTTGAGTTGAATCTTCTAAATATAATGATTGAGAAGAAAGCAATTGAGGTGATTTCGGCAAACCAAACTCCGCTTACACCTGATCCTACTAGTACAATAAAGAAGTATGAAAGTGGAATGAACAATAACCACAGTCTAGCGATAGTATAGTACATTAATCTTCTTGTGTCACCAGCACCTCTTAGCGCACCACCCATAACTATCATGAAGTTAAGAAATGGTTGATTTAGTGCTAAGAATGGTATTACTGGTACACCGAGTAGTACAATGGCTTGGTCAGTTGTAAAGGCTTTAATAGAAAGTTCCGGTATTAACATAAAGACAAATGCCATAAAAATACCCCATATGACTCCCATAAAAGCTGAAGCAAACCCAGTTTCAGTACCTTTATCAATATCTTTTTCTCCAAGTGATTTACCAACCAGAGTTGCTGCTGCTATTGATATACCAACTGCTGGCATAAAGGATAACGATTCGATCTGGATGAGAATCCTAAAGAGTGATTCTGAATCTGAATCTAACTTAGCAACAATGACCCCAATAACGACAAATGATAGTTGCATCAAACCTTGTTCAATGGCACCAGGCCAACTGATTCTAAAAAGAGGTTTAATAATTTTAGAATCAAAGAATAATTTAAATTTTAGTTTAAGATGACTATCCTTAATGTATAGTCGATATATGTAGATTAAGGTTGCAATGATTCTTGAAATACTTGTAGAAAGCGCTGCACCTGCTATCCCCATTTCTGGGAAGGGTCCAAAACCAGTGATCAAAACATAGTTTCCTATAATATTAAGAATATTAACCACACCAGTTACATACATAGGTGTTTTTGTATCACCAGCCCCCCTCAGTATTGCTGCAAAGGAGAATGACAAAAACATAGGAATAATTCCAATTAATATAATCGTGAAGTAGGTTACTGAATCTTGATAGACTTTTGGTTCAATATCATAAATACCAAAAATAGAATCTTTGATAATGATTGAAATTATTAAGATACCAAAACCGACTATTAAGTTGAGTAACATATTTTGTTCGGCTATATGTTTGAGTTTTGTATAATTCTTCTCACCATAAGCTCTCGAAATTAAGGCAACTGCTCCTGTGTTAAATGATGAGAATGTGAAAATTAGCAGGAAAACAATTTGATTAGAGAAACCGACAGAAATAATGGCTCTTGAATCAATCAGTTGACCCAACATAATTGTATCTGCAACACCTAACATTGTGTTGAGTGCCATTTCTATAATTGCTGGTAGTGATAAAGCTAATATGGATAGAATCAAAGCTTTTTTGTTTTTAAGTAATGTCATAATGACCTCCAAATATAATCCCTAATATTCTATCATATATAGATTGAAATTAAACGTATAATACAAATAAACTTATTTTTGGTGTAAAATAAAATTAGGAGGGTGGATATGGCTTGGATTAAAGTGATAAATAAAGAAGAAGCGACAGGAGAATTAAAGGAACTATATGATCATGTATTAAAGGATGATGATGATATTGATAACATCCTTTCAATACATAGTTTACATCCTAAAACATTAGAGGCGCACCTGATGATGTATGAGGAGTTGATGAGAGGAGAGAACAATCTCTCTAAGGCTCAACGTGAGATGATTGGTGTTTTGGTTTCAACACTAAATAGCTGTGACTACTGAACGACCCATCATGGCGAAGGTCTTCGCAAGGCGTCTAACAGTGAGTTACTAGAATCGGTAAAAAAGGATTATAAGACTGCAAATATCTCAAAAGCGGATAAAATAATGTTAAGGTATGCAGAAAAACTTACATTAACACCAGGACAGATGGTTGAAAATGATGTACTGATGCTTAGGAAAGTTGGATTTTCAGATGTGGATATTTTAGATATCAATCAGATTGTAGCCTATTATGCATATGTTAATAGAACAGCTGATGGTTTGGGGGTAAAATTAGAGAACTTTTGGTAGATTGAATCTTGTATTCAATCTTTTTTTGTTGATCATCAAAGCTGAGATTTAAATATCATACGAGGTTTGTTATAATTAACTTTGAGGTGTTAATGTGAAAAAAATTATTGAGTACATTAAAATGAAATTTAAAACAAACCAGATGTTAGCATACATGATGAAACCTATATTTTTTATAACCTTATTGGTTTATATTGGATTCGTGTATTTCACTTTTGGACAAAGACGTCCGATAGATATTGGAATCGCACTATCTATATCAGTTGTTGGATTGCTTCTATTAGCTTTTATAAGTATATATGCAGTGGATTTTATAAAGCAATTACCTTCATCTACTGTATTTTATTTAGGTTCCGTGATCGCAATGTTGTTTATTATGTTTGATTCTAATAGAGCTAAAAATAGTAATCTGGTAGCAGTGTTTGTGATTCCACTATTTTTTATGTGTTTAGGTTATCTGATATACAGAATAGTATCTAAACACAGACACTGGATTGTCTGGCCTGTGAGGATTTTACTTCTCTTTACAGGATTTATTATTGTCATGATGTTTTTCTGGGATGGTTTGGAGCCTGAATATGAAAATGCTTTTTTATCATTAAAGACCAATCAAACTATTCAAGAAGTCGAGGCAACTTATAAGGTTGTAGAAGGCATTTATGGTAATGAGGACTATTTAAACAAATATGAGTTAGAGGGCTTAAAATCAGAGAATATAAGCATTGGCAATTTTCTTGCAAAATGGAATAAGAGTCGAGAAAAACAATTGGGCTTCAATATATTTAATGTACCTTTGAACGGAATGTATTATATGCCTGAGGATGATGGAGAGTACCCTCTGGTATTAGTTGTTCATGGTAATCATGAAATGACCCATGATTCTGAAAATGGATATGGTTATTTAGGTAGATATTTGGCATCTAGAGGTTATATTGTAGTATCTGTTGATGAAAATTTTTTGAATTTCTCAACGTTTGATACTCAACTACTCGGGCAATCGTTAGGAAGCGAAAATGATGCTAGAGCATACGTATTACTTAAGCATATCGAGTTTTTGTTGGATGAAGGGGTTCGTGAAAACTCACCTTTCAACGGGATGATTGATGAAGATAACATTGCACTTATTGGTCACTCAAGAGGTGGAGAAGCTGTTGCAATTGCAAGATACTTTAATGAACTTAATTATCTTCCAAATGATTTTCGAAAGAAGTTCAATGAAGATTTCGAGATTAAATCAATTGTTTCAATAGCTCCTACTGATCATCAATATAAACCTGCAAATAGAAAAGTGATGTTAAACGATGTGAATTATCTTCTTTTGCAAGGAATGCATGATATGGATGTTAGTTATATGGCCGGTATCAACCAGTATGAGCGAATTAAATATAAGGAATCTGAGCGATTTAAAGCAGCAGTGTCGATTTATGGAGCTAATCATGGATACTTTAATGAATCTTGGCATCGTTCTGATAATGCTTCGTTAGGGGGACTACTACATAATTCTGCACAATTACTAGACCGTCATGTACAAGAGAAAATAGCATCACAATTGGTATATTATTTCTTAGAGGCGAGTCTTAAGGGTAATGAAACTTATCGAGAAGGATTTGTAAATTTAAGATCATTTAGTGATTTGCCAGAAACACTTTACCAATTCCAATACTATGATGCTTCTTGTGTTGATGTTGTAAACTATAATGAAGATCCTTATTTAGAAACAGGATTAAATGGCGCTATGATATCAAGTAAGGGATTATCAAAATGGTCTGAAGGATCTATGAAATTAGATGGTAAGACTTCTGATGTTTATGGCGCATATTTAGGATGGAATAACACTGGTGAATACATCATTGAATTAGAAGATGCTTTGAATGTAAATAGGAACGACTATCTCTATTTAACACTAGCGGATGATAAAAAAGATAATGATGAGTTATTTGATATGAAGGTTAGAATTGAAGACGTTAATGGCAAAATATCAGAAGTAAATTTAAGTCAGTTTTCTATGATTCAACATCGTATCGATGTGAATTTAGCTAAACTTTTCTTTATAGAAGACGTAAATAACCATGAGCTGATTTTACAGACATATCAAATTCCTATAAAATGGTTTATAGAAGAGGAAGTCAATTCTGAAATTAAAAAAATATCATTGATCTTTGAAGATGGGGACAATCATTTGATATTTTTAAAAGAAGTAGGTATAAGGTATCATGATTAAGAAAGAATAAATCACCTTTATATTTTATAATGGTATGATATAATGACATAACAAATAGGCAAAAATGGAGTGATAATATGAAACTTTGTACAGAATGCAACAAGAATGTTGCAGTCATCTTTTTATCAAAGATGGAACATGGAAAACCTGTGTCGGAAGCTTTATGCATTGAATGTGCTCATAAGAAGAATATTCCAGGCGTTGAGCAGATGATAAAAGAAACAGGTATGAGTATAGATCAAATCAAGAATATGACAGCGGGTATGAATGATATACTTGAAGATATGGATTTAGATGATATTGAAAGTCCTGAGCAGATGATGGAAATGCTTATGGAATCTCAAGAGATAGAAGAAGAATTCTCAAGTGATGAACCGCCGATTGTTGAAGATGAAGAAGTTGAAGAGACTTCAGATCAACCAAAACAGAATAAGAAGAAAAAGAAAAAAAATAAGAAGAAAAAGAACTTAGAATTATATGGTACAAACCTAACACAAAAAGCTAGAAACTTTGAAGTTGATAGAATTATCGGTAGAAATCGTGAGATTGACCGTGTTGTTCAAATACTCAATCGAAGAAGTAAAAACAATCCTGTTTTAATAGGTGAAGCCGGAGTTGGTAAAACAGCTATTGCTGAGGGCCTTGCTGTTAGAGTGGCTCAGAAACAAGTGCCTGCAAAGTTATTTAATGTAGAAATTTATCTTTTGGATATGACAGCTATTGTAGCTGGAACACATTTTAGAGGTCAGTTTGAATCAAGAATGAAGGGTATTATTGAAGAAGCAAAAGCTTTAGGAAATATTATTCTTGTTATTGATGAGCTTCACAATATTGTTGGGGCAGGTGAAGTGCAAGGTGGTGTGATGAATGCTGCTAATATTTTAAAACCTGCTCTTGCCAGAGGTGAGATTCAAATACTTGGTGCGACAACTTTAGATGAATATAGAAAACACATTGAAAAGGATGCTGCACTAGAGAGACGTTTCCAACCAGTTGTTGTTGAAGAACCAACTATAGATGAAAGTATTGAGATTATTAAAGGAATTAAAGATTATTATGAAGACTATCATCAGGTAAGTATAGATAATGATGTCATTGAAGCGTGTGTTCATTTATCGTCTAGATACATTCGCGATAGATTCTTACCAGACAAGGCTATTGATGTCTTAGATGAAGCTGGATCAAGAGCAAACCTAAAAAATCAAGGTTTGGTTGAAATTATGGCTTTAAAAGACCAACTGAATAAAATGCATGAAGACAAAGATAAATATGACAGTTTGGCGAATTTTGAAAAATCTGCTGAAATTGGATCTGAAATTATTCACGTTGAACAGAAAATTTTTGAACTAGAACAAAGTGGTAGTCAAACAAAACTAACAATTGAAGATATTGCATATGTAATAGAAGCTTGGACTAAGATTCCTGTACAGAGAATTACTGAAGAAGAAACAGATAAACTATTAGAACTTGAATCTAGACTTTCTGGCAAGGTCATAGGTCAAGACGAAGCAATTAAGAGTATCTCAAAGACCATCAGAAGAAATAGAGTTGGATTCAAGAAAATTAAGCGACCTGCTTCATTTATCTTTGTAGGTCCAACTGGTGTTGGTAAAACAGAACTTGTTAAAAAACTTGCATTAGAGTTATTTGGTTCAGAGGATTTAATGGTTAGACTTGATATGTCTGAGTATATGGAAAAGCATTCAGTTTCTAAGATTATAGGTGCTCCTCCAGGATATGTCGGTTATGATCAAGGTGGTAAATTGACGGATATCGTCAGGAGAAAACCTTATACAGTTATTCTATTAGATGAAATAGAAAAGGCACATCCAGATGTGTTTAATGTACTGCTTCAGATTTTGGAAGATGGACGTTTAACTGATAATCAAGGTAGAACGGTACACTTTGATAATACAGTAATTATCATGACTTCTAATGCAGGAACACAAACTAAAGCATTGACAATGGGTTTCTCTCAAGGGGAATCAGTTGAAACAAAAGAAGCGATTAAATCTGCTCTTAAAGAATACTTTAGACCAGAGTTTTTAAATCGTATTGATGAAGTGATTGTATTTAATAAACTTTCGAAAGACGTTCTTAAAGAAATTGTTGACTTAATGTTGCAAGAAGTTGAGTTAGAGTTAAATGAAAAGCAGATGAGTCTTAAAGTTTCTCAAGCGGCAAAAGATTATATTCTTGAGAAGGGTTATAGTGAAGCATATGGTGCAAGACCACTTAGAAGAGCTATTCAAACCTATATCGAAGATGAAATAGCAGAACTATATCTAAGAAATGTGCTGTATGATGGTTGTACTGTATTTGTTACAAAAGAAGAAGATGCTCTTAATATTTATACAACTGAGAGTGTTCAACATTAATATTTAGCTTTGAATCGTATTGATTCAAGGCTTTTCTTTTGATTGTTATTTGTAATGATTACAAATAAGTGTTGATTTTAATATTATTGTATACTATAATTGTATTGAAATAAAAATAACACAAAATATGGAGGAAAAATATATGAGTAGATTAGTAGGAAAACAAGCACCAGATTTCAAATTTAACGCTGTAACAGGAAATGGAGAAGAGTTTGTTCAAATTAAATTAGATGACTACAAAGGTAAATGGTTGGTATTATTCTTTTACCCATTAGATTTTACATTTGTATGTCCTACAGAAATTACAGGATATTCAAAGCAAATCGATAAATTTAAGGAACTTGGTGCTGAAGTATTAGGAGTAAGCGTGGACTCGGAACATTCACATAAAGCGTGGATTAACAGCAGTTTGGGACAAATAGAATTCCCATTAGCTTCTGATATGACAAAAAGAGTGTCGGATGATTATGGTGTTTTAATCGAAGAAGAGGGTATCGCACTTAGAGGTTTATTTATTATCAACCCTGAAGGTGTTTTACAGTATTCGGTTGTACATGATCTAAATGTAGGTAGAAGTGTAGATGAAACACTTAGAGTTTTACAAGCTTTACAAACCGGTGGTTTATGTCCAATGGATTGGGAAGCTGGAGAAGATTTACTATAAGAATTAATAGAAGTAGCTAATTCGTAAGAATTAGCTTTTTTTTGAGCTTCATAATTTTTTTGCAATACTAAGAAGGGTTCTTAGATAACTTTGATAGTTTTTTGAGTATTAGGGCATCTTTTTTGGTATAATATATATAACTATATTATAAAGGAAAGAATATGAAAGCTATAAATAATGACAAAGTTCTATATATAATATTTGCTGTTCTACTTATTATTTCGATTACACTGGTTGTGTTCTTTACTGAAATGATGGTGGTGGACTGGGTGATGATGATTGCTATTTTGATATGTGGATTGGTTACTTTCCAAGTCTCTACAATCATTGGTCTTGTAGTCACCTTTATCATAACTCTCCTATATGGTGTTATTGTTTTGGTAACAGGTACAGTAGACAACATACCTTCTGTTGGTATTAACTATTACTATTTGTTGTTACCAGCAGTGGTTTCTATATCACTTAGTGGTGTTCATTATTTCTTGAACTTATCAACTGAAAGCGATATGAGTATAAAGGAAGATAACTTTAAAACCCTTTCTGAGTATGAGAATGAATTATCTATAGAAGTTGAACGTGCTAAAAGATATAATCTACCTTTAACATTACTTGCAATTCGTATTGAATCTCTTGATGAGTTGATAAATCTTTATGGTGAACAAGTTGGCGAAAGATTTATTACGCATTTTTCAGATTTTATAGTTGAGATAACTAGACAATCTGATCAACATTATAGATTAGAAGATAAGCTGTTTATGATGATCTTACCTTGTACTGATTATGAAGGAGCTATACTTTTAAAAGAACGATTCATTAAAGAATTTGAAGCGATGGAAGTTATCGTAAAATCAAGTTATCAACCAGTCCATGTGGAAGTTGATATTGTAATTGAGGCGTTAGAGGATCATATTTCAGCAAAAGAATTGCATGAATTAATCGAAATAGAGTTAACACAGAGAGGTGAACATGAAGAAAATCTTTAGTGTGGTGATGATTCTACTCATATTGCTGAATATGAGTATTGTATTCGCAGAGGAGTATTATGTTCAAGTAGGTGCATTTGAGTCAGAAGCTAAGGCAATAAAATACACGAAGTATTTGAACGATATAGGCTATACTGCTGTGATGATTCCTGTTTATGACTTACATAAGGTCTTTTTAGGACCATATGAAACGGAAGAAGAAGCACGAGCTGATTTAAGTCGCTATAAAGACAGTGGTGGTGATGCTTTCTTTGTAATAGGAAGTCAAATGTATTATCAGAGACCGAAAGTCGAAGAAACTGTTGAAGTAGAAGATGAAGGCGAATCTATAGATGATACTTCAACTGAGCAACAAGATGAAACAGCTGAAGCTACAGAGGATTTAGAAGTTGATTCTTCTGATGTAACAGTTGAAGAAGAAATTGAATCATCTGATGAAACAGAAGATGAGGCTAGTGATGATGAGGATATATCAGAAAGTGAAGTTGAATCTGTAGATGTCAATGAAACAATTGTTACACGTGTAGTAGAGCAACCGGAAGTAGAAACACCGAGATATAAGATTTTCACAATAATGTTAATTGTGGTTTTATGGGTACTATTCATTGCTGTAGTAGTTGTTGTTAGGTTAAAACAGTCTAAGAATGGTTAAAGATCACTTTAGTGATCTTTTTAGTTTTTATGAGCAATAATGTATTCTAGTGAGGGAAATGAAAAACAATAGGAGGTGCTATGGAAAAGAGAATTTGTGAGTGTGGATATATTTATAATCCTCAGTATGGAGATATTACATCAGATATTAATCCTGGTACAAAGTTTGATGAATTACCCCATGATTGGAAATGTCCATATTGCGGATTAGAGAAGAGTAAGTTTCACTTAAAGGTAAAACGAAAGAAGGCAGAATTTATTTCTTTTAGATAATGTACATTGTTTTAGTATACTATTGACAGTGGTAGAATTGTCTGTTATATTATACATAAATCCGATGGGAGATATGTATAAGGAGGAAGAATATGAGAGTAGCGAATAAATTAACAGATCTAATTGGTAAAACGCCAATGCTTAAATTAAATAACTATAATGAATTAAACGGTGTAGATGGTATTATTGCTAAATTAGAGTACTTTAATCCATTAGGTAGTGTTAAAGATCGTGCGGCTTTTGAAATGATTGATGCTGCCGAAAAAAGTGGAAAGATATCAAAAGGGACAGTAATTATTGAACCAACTAGTGGAAACACGGGTGTTGGACTCGCATTTGTCGCAGCATCGAAAGGATATGAATTGGTTTTAACTATGCCTGATACAATGAGTATAGAAAGACGAAATTTATTGTCTGCATTAGGTGCTAAACTTGTTTTAACTCCTGGTAGCCAAGGTATGAAAGGTGCTATAGACAAAGCATACGAATTACAAGAGGATTACGAAAAGTCTTTTGTACCTCAACAATTTGAAAATAATTCAAATCCTGATGCTCATAGAAAAACAACAGCTTTAGAGATTCTTGATGATTTAGATGAAAAAGTAGATATTTTTGTTGCAGGTGTTGGTACAGGTGGTACAATAACAGGTGTAGGAGAAGTATTGAAATCTAAACTTTCAGATGTACAAATTGTAGCAGTAGAACCAGAAGATTCAGCAGTGATTTCTGGAGGAGCACCAGGTCCGCATAAGATTCAAGGTATCGGGGCTGGATTTATTCCGAAAAACTTAAATACAGAGATTATTGATGAAGTTATTAAGGTTAAAAATGAAGATGCTTTTGTAACAAGTAAATCAGTAGCAAGATCAGAAGGTCTTTTGGTTGGTATATCTTCAGGTGCAGCATTATATGCAGCAACTGTATTGGCAGCAAGACCTGAGAATAAGGGTAAAAATATTGTAGTTTTACTAGCAGATTCAGGTGAACGTTATTTATCGACAGCATTGTATAGTTAGAGAGGTCATTTATGTATAAGAAAGCTTTATCAGTAGCAAAAGAAGCAGCCATAGAGGCAGGAAAAGTTATTATGGAGTATTACAAATCTTCCTATGAAATAGATATCAAAGAGGATGATTCTCCTTTAACCTGTGCAGACAGGGCTGCTGATGAAGTGATCGAGTCAATGTTAAAAGATGCTTTCCCAGAGGATGCAATTCTATCGGAAGAATCCGTAGATGATAGGAATAGATTAACTGAAACTTACGTTTGGGTTATAGATCCAATGGATGGTACCAAGGAATTTATCAATCATACTGATGAGTTCACTGTTAATATTGCCTTGGTTAAGGATGGTCATCCTGTCCTTGGTGTCGTATATGTACCTGTTACTAAAGAAATGTATTATGCTTATAAAGGGCAAGGTAGTTTTTATGAACACAATGGTGTGGTTAGCAGAAATCAAGTATCTGATAGAACTGAGAATTTAAGACTATTATCTAGTAAGTTTCATAAATCAGAGGATTTTCTAGATTTTGTTGAAAAGCATTCAAGGTATATTAGTGCAGTTGAAAGTGTTGGGAGTTCTTTAAAAGGTTGTTTGATTGCAAGAGGAGTTGCTGAAGCTTACTTTAGATTTGGCTATACAAGTGAATGGGATACAGCAGCAGTTCAACTTATTGCAGAAGAAGCTGGAGGATACTTCAGACAGCTCGATCATTCTGAAATGACATACAATAGAGAGGATGTTTTAAATCGTAAAGGGTTTTATATTATAAATGATTCAAATAGTCTCTTATTAGGATAGATTTTCTATCCTTTTTTTATTTTGAAGGTGTTTAACTTGACTCGGTACCGACTACTTGGTTATAGTAGTATAAGTATGGAGGAAAGAGAATGATAGATACAACAAATGGAAGTATTGCTAAACATATAAAAGATATGGCAATTCCTACTGTAGGTGGAGGTATTGCTTTTGCATTATTTAATATTACAGATACATATTTTGTAGGTAAATTAGGAACTGAAAGTCTAGCAGCTATGGGATTTACTTTTCCAATAGTGATGATTGCCTCATCCTTATCATTTGGTATAAGTACAGGTGCATCATCAATAGTTTCTAGATTAGCTGGGTCAAAAAATCATGAACAAATGGAACGGGTAACCACAGATGGCATTATTTTATCCATTTTGATGGTCGTTCTATTTTCGATTTTAGGTTTAACAACGATGGATGTTGTATTTCCCTTATTAGGTGCAGATGCGGATACTTTACCTTATGTAAAAGAATACATGACTATATGGTATTCATTTGTTTTCGTGGTCTTGATGCCACCTGTAAGTGATGGTGCTATGAGAGCGCTGGGTGATGCTGTAAGGCCTTTTAGGGTAATGTTAACCTGTGCTTTATTAAACATTGTTTTAGATCCTATTTTTATATTTGGTTGGTTTGGATTACCAGCAATGGGCATTAAGGGTGCCGCAATAGCAACAGTTGTTTCTAGATTTGTGGGAATGTTGGTTTCACTGTTTTATCTTAGATTTCATCATAAACTTATTGGATTTAAGAATATGACACTTGATTCAATGATTAAATCATGGCGCGAGATACTTCATATTGGCATACCAAGTGTTGGTGTATCCATTGTTCCACAACTTCTGAGAACTTTGTTAACAGCGATGGCTGCATCGGTTGGAGGTACAGTAGCAGTAGCAGCAATTGCAGTGGGAAGTAGAATTGAAGGATTCATTAATATTGCCTCTGGATCAATTAGTACAAGTATTATTCCTATTATTGGTCAAAACTGGGGAGCTATGAAATATGATCGTGTTGCTGAAACTAAAAAGCTTCTGATGAAACTTGCTATTATTGTGAGTGGTATAGTAATTATAGTACTAAATATATTTGCGAAACCAATAGTAACCATTTTTACTAGTGATCCTCAAGTTATTGAAATGGCAGTAGTGTATTTACGAATTATGTTACTTGGATACTTTGGTTTAAACTTCTATACATGGAATGGTAATATTTTAAATGCTATTGGTAAGTCATCAGTAACTTTTAGAATCAATGTAGGTGGAACATTACTCCTTATGATGCCAGCAGTAATTGTAGGTAGTAGAATTTCATTTAGCGGGATGTTAATAGGACTTGTTGTTGCACAATCAATTGTTGGTTTTATTTCGGTTGGTAAAACTTCTCAAACACTAAATTCTGAAGAAAAAAGAATAAAGAAAACCATATAAACACCGTTTATCGGTGTTTTTTTAGTAAACAATTGAAAAAGTTTACTGACTTATGTATAGTAAACTAAAGGAGAAAAATTATGGCAACTATTAAGGATATAGCAAAAGAAGTTGGAGTATCTGCAGCAACTGTATCGAGGGTACTAAATCATGACAAAACATTATCTGTTTCAAATGAAAAACGAAAGTTAATTTTGGAAACTGCTGAGAGAATGTCTTATATACCCATGAGAACACGAAAAAAGAAAAATATAAGAAATAAATACCGATTGGCTTTAATTCACTGGTATACAATAGATCAAGAACTAGAAGATCCGTATTATTTATCTATTAGAATAGGCATAGAAAAAAAGGCTGTTGATCAGAAAGTAGAAGTGATCAAATTATATGCACCAAGTGAAGAAGACTTAGTTTCTTTAACATCAATTGATGGTATAATCTGTATGGGAAAATTTTCTGATAATGAAATTAGTAGGTTTAGATCAGTAACCCAGAATTTGGTGTTCGTAGATTCCTCGCCTTCTGAAGAAATCTATGATTCAGTTGTAGTTGATGTGGAAAGTGCTGTGATTAAGATCATCGATAAATTCCTTATAGACGGTTCTAAAACGATTGGCTATATTGGAGGTAGAGAATATGCTGGTACAGAACAAGTACCGATTGGCGAAAAAAGAGAACGTGTTTTTAAAGACTATTTAACTCAAAAAAAGCTATATGATGAGTCCTTGGTTTTTATAGGTAAATTCTTGGCCGAAAGTGGTTATCAACTTATGTTAGAGGCCATAAGCAAATTAGAAACTTTACCGTCAGCATTTTTTATTGCGAGCGATTCTATGGCAGTAGGTGCAATGAGGGCATTACATGAAAATAATATTAAGATACCAGATGATATCGAGTTAATAGGTTATAACGATATTCCTACTTCTAATTATACAGTCCCACCATTAAGTACCTTAAGAGTTCATAAAGAATTTATGGGAGAAACGGCTCTTAATTTAATTATGGAACGAATCGTTGATCATAGAGTCATTGCAAAGAAAGTTATTGTACCTACTGAATTGGTTATTAGGTTAACAACTAGATAAAAGTTTACTAAAATTCTTGACCTTTTACGAAAAGTTTACTAAAATTAACTTGAGAGAGAAAGGAATTAATATGTTAAGTCAATTAAAAGCAATATTTAGTAAAGTATATGGAGAAGGAAATCTTTCGTATTTCTTTTCACCAGGAAGAGTTAATTTAATAGGAGAACATACGGACTATAATGGTGGTCATGTATTTCCAAGTACCATTTCTTTAGGAACATATGGTGTTGTGAGTAGTCGAGATGATATGACAATTCGTTGTTATTCAGACAACTATCCTGAACTGGGTATTGTAGAAGTGAATTTAAATGATTTGTCCTTTTCAGAAAATGATGAGTGGGTGAACTACCTAAAAGGCGTTATCCAACAATTTCAGAAAAGGAACTTTGTTTTTAAACATGGTTTTGATTTTGCAATTAAAGGCAATATACCAGGTGGTGGTTTATCATCAAGTGCTTCTTTAGAATTATTGGTTTGTGTGATGTTAGAAAAAGTTTATGGTTTTGCTGTTTCTAGACTAGACATGGTTAAGATGAGTCGGGCTGTAGAAAATGAATATATAGGTGTAAACTGTGGTATTATGGACCAGTTTATAATTGGAATGGGTAAGAAGGATCATGCGATTTTATTAGATACCAATACATTAAACTATAAACACGTACCCTTAGAACTAGGTGAGTATGTTATTTTAATTGGTAATACTAATAAGAAAAGAACATTGGCTGATTCAAAATATAACGAACGTTTTTCAGAATGTCAGAGAGCACTTACAATGCTACAAAGTAAACTAGCTATCAATTCTCTAGGTGATATGAGTATTGAAATGTTTGAAGAAAACAAGTCTATAATTTCAGAAGAGACCTTAATGAGACGTGCTAGACACGCGGTTTATGAAAATCAAAGAACATTGAAATCATATGATGCTTTAATCGCTGGTGATTTGATTGAGTTTGGTCGATTAATGGATGAATCACATGAATCTCTTAGAATGGATTATGAAGTATCGTGTAAGGAACTTGACACAATGGTCAATGAAATGAGAAAACAAGAGGGAGTAATTGGTTCGAGAATGACTGGAGCTGGTTTTGGTGGTTGTACAGTCAGTCTAGTAAGGAAAGATTGTGTTGATAAGGTAATAGAAGCTGTTAGTGAAATCTATGAGAGAAAAATAGGCTATAAAGGTGATTTTCATGATGTAGAGATTGGTAATGGTGCTGTAGAATTGGAGGCTTAAATGAGTATTCTAGTAACAGGTGGAGCAGGATATATCGGTTCCCATGCAGTTAAAGGACTTATAGATAGAGGTTATGATGTAGTTATAGTTGATAATTTAGAAACGGGTTTTGAGAAAGCAGTTGATCCTAGAGCTCGATTCTATAAAGGTGATATTAGAGATACAAGTTTCTTAGCTGGGATGTTTTCTAAAGAGGATGTGGAAGGTGTTATACACTTTGCAGCAAATTCATTAGTTGGTGAGAGTATGGTAGACCCACTAAAATACTTTGATAACAATGTTCATGGTACCAGAGTTTTACTTTCTTCAATGATGGAATATGGTGTAAAACATATAGTGTTTTCATCGACGGCTGCAACATATGGAGAGCCTATTAGAATTCCAATTGATGAAACACATCCGACGAATCCTATAAATCCATATGGTGAAGCAAAATTAATGATGGAGAAGGTAATCGATTGGACTTCGAAAGCTCATGAACTGACTTATGTGTCTCTAAGATACTTTAATGTAGCAGGTGCACATCCGTCGGGAGAGATTGGAGAAAGTCATGATCCTGAAACACACTTAATTCCGATTATACTTCAAGTACCAAATAAACAACGCGAGAAATTAAGTGTGTTTGGAAACGATTATGATACAAAAGATGGTACATGTATCAGAGATTATATTCACATTGAGGATTTGGTTGAAGCGCATGTTTTAGCTATGGAATATTTATTAAAAGGAAATGAAAGCAATCTTTTTAATTTAGGTTCTGGTGATGGATATTCTATATATGAAATGATTGAGGCTGCTAAAGCTGCTACTGGTGAGGAAATTCCTTTTGAACTTGCTGAAAGAAGAGCTGGGGATCCTGCTGTGTTAATAGCATCAAATAGCAAGGCTAAAGAAATCTTAAATTGGACACCAAAACATACCGATGTAAAAGACATTATAAAAAGTGCTTGGAACTTCCATAAGAAGTATCCAAACGGATTTAAGAGGTAGATATGACAATATACGAAGCAATAGAAGGACTATGTGGTTATGCCATGGAAAATGGTTTAATCGAAAAAGAAGATTATTTATACTGTAGGAATCAAATTTTAGAACTGATGGAGATCACAAGCTTTGAAGTATCTGAAGTTGTTTCAATAGATCACTTTAAATGTTTGAGTGTTCTAGTAGAGGATGTAGCACGTAGAGGAATTATAGAATCAAATAAGCCGCCTTATAGTGATTTGTTTGAGTCAAAACTTATGAATGTATTTATGCCAAGACCTTCTCAAGTCATTGGTAGATTTAAATTAGAAATGGAAAGATCACCAGAAGATGCGACGGCTTATTTTTATGATTTATCAAAAAAAAGTCATTATATTCGTCTTGATAGAACATCTAAAAATTTATTGTGGCAAGTAGATACAGAATTTGGTGAGATTGATATTACTGTTAATCTATCTAAGCCAGAAAAAGACCCTAAAGCTATTGCAGCAGCTTTAACTAAGGTAGAGAGTAATTATCCTAAATGTCTACTTTGCAAAGAAAATGAAGGATATAGTGGTCACATAAATCATCCTGGAAGACAAAATCATAGAATTGTCCCATTAAGGTTAAACAAGGAACAGTGGTATTTTCAATATTCACCTTATGCTTATTTCAATGAACACAGTATTTTATTAAAGTCTGAGCATGAGAATATGGAGATTACTCATCAGACATTTGTAAGACTAATGGATTTCTTAGATACTTTCCCACATTATTTTATAGGATCTAATGCAGATTTACCACTTGTTGGAGGTAGTTTGTTGACTCACGATCACTATCAGGCAGGCCGTTATGAGTTTGCTATGGAACGTGCTGAAGTACTTGAATCTTATGAAGTAGATGGTGTAATAATTAATCATATGAAGTGGCCTTTAACGGTACTTAGACTTCAAAATGAATATAGATCCAAACTAGAAAAAGTTGCTTGTAAAGTATTTGATGCATGGAAGAATTATTCTGATGATGGCTATAAGATTCAAGCATATACAGATGAAAGACATAATACTGTAACTCCAATTGCGAGAAAGAAAAATGGTATTTATGAACTTGATTTGGTATTGAGAAATAATCGTTGTGATAATGAATATCCTACTGGTATATTCCATCCACATACAGATGTTCACGCTGTTAAGAAAGAAAACATTGGATTGATTGAGGTAATGGGCTTAGCTGTTTTACCTAGCCGCTTAGTTTCAGAGATGAATTGTATTGTTAATGCTTTGATGAATGGAGATGAATTTACCGGAGAAATAGAAAAATTTCTACAGTTATTCAAAGATATATCACCTAAAGCAACTTCAAAGGAAACCCTTGAATTGGTTAAAAATATCATTGGTAAGACTTTTGTAAAAGGTCTAGTTGATGCAGGCGTTTTTAAACTAGATGACAACGGTCTCTTTGGATTAAAAAGATTTATAGAAAGCTTATAGTATAGTGACCTAATTTTGGTCGCTATTTTTTTGTTTACAGCAGCAATATAATCGCCCATATATGCTATGCTTAATATATGTTAATCGGGAGGGGTATTATGACGAAAAAACAACTTGTTCTAGTATTATTTATAGCAGTGTTATTTATTGGCTCATATATATATTCAAAAGAACATACTTATTATGTCAAAGCTCATGAACTTATAGGTGAAGAACGATTAAAGGAAATACATTATTCAGCGCCTAGTTATTTTGGGATATATGATTATAAAACGGACAAAAAATCAATGAGTGTAACGATGGAACTCTATAATCCAGACAATAGTCATCAAGTTTGTGGAATTGATGTGCCTCTAGAATCAGATGAAGGTAGCATTCAGTTTGTTATTGATTTAGGAAATAATGAAGTTGCTATTGAATCAGGTGTTGTTGCATCTCATCAAACGGACATTTTTCTTAAGGAGCTTAATCGACCTTTGATGAGAACGGTTTATGAGGTTGAACCTATTTATAGCCAAGGGGAAATTGTTATAGGAGTTATAGCATTTGAGGAGTTTACTGAAGAAGGATATCCTCCGATTGCTTTTAGAAATGTAGGAAATGTTTTACCTAAAGAAGAGTTTTTGACATACGAAGCTGTTTATATTCTAAAGGTAAGATTCTATTAAAAAAAGCGAATTCGGATGAATTCGCTTATTTGTTTCTATTTAAAAGCCTTCTAATTAATTGTGTAGAATCAAGAAGTGGAGAAATAGATTCGTCATGGTTAAGTGTATCGATAATATTAGCAGTAAAGCCGGACATATCAACTGTATTAAACCATTCTGCTTCTTTGATGTGTTCAGGTACATAAGTTAAATTAGTTGCATAAACTCTATCTAACAAACCTTTTTTGTAGTATTCTTCGAACATATCTGGTCCGCTAGTAAATAATGCGAATGTCACAGCAACGAATATTTTTTTAGCACCACGTGCTTTTAATTCATCACAGATATCGAATACTGATTGCCCTGATGCAATCATATCGTCAACGATTAAAACATTACAACCTTCTACATCTCTACCTAAATAGTCATGCTGAACGATTGGGTTTTTACCATCAACTACTTTAGTGTGATCTCTACGTTTATAGAATAAACCAGTGTCTACTCCTAGATTACTTGAGTAATAAAGAGCTCTGTCCATTGCCCCTGTATCAGGACTAATAACGACCATATTCTCAGGTTGAATATCTAGTAAGTTTTCTTCTGTAACAAGTGCTTTAATAATTTTGTAAGTTGGATGCAAATTCTCAAATGAGATTAATGGGATAGCATTTTGGATTGTTGGATCATGAGCATCAAATGTAATGATGTCTTTTACGCCAAGTCTTTCAAATTCCTGTAATGCCAATGCACAATCAAGCGACTCTCTGCCTTTTCGTCTATGTTGTCTCGATGCATAGAGTAATGGCATTATTAGTGTGATTCTTCTAGCTTTACCTGCGATTGCTGATAAGGCTCTTTTTATATCTTGCAAATGATCATCTGGACTGTAATGGTTTTCGAAACCAAACATCTTGTATGTACAGCCATAATTTCCAACGTCGCATAAGATATATACATCTTTTCCTCTTATAGATTCGTTGATAACTACTTTGCCTTCGCCGTTTGAGAATCTGATTTCATCAGCAGAAATCAAGTGAGTTTTTTCATCTCTTGTCTGCGAAAGCTTTTCATCTATTGGCTTTGCAATGTCTGCACACGACTTTAATGCAATGATTGCTAAATCACCATAAGGTAATTTGCTTATTTCTTCTTTAGTCAAAACTGCCTCCTTGTTTGTACAATACCCATACCCTAATATAAAGTAATTACTCATAGATTTCAATAGAAGAGTTAAAGGAAATGACGAAAATATTGTAGTTATAGGTCTAAAACAAGGATAATTTTCATAATTATAGAAAGTTTAGAAAGTATTTATGATTTAGATGACTATTTTAGTGGTATAATCAAATTAGGTGTTTATAAAAGATATTAAGGAGGAAAGATGGCAATTTATAATGGCGTTTACAAATGCGAAGTATGTGGAAATATTGTTCAAGTAAATCACGAAGGACCAGGCGTATTATCTTGTTGTAATCAAGAAATGAAACTTTTAAATGAGTTAACAGCTGATTCTGCTACTGAAAAGCACGTACCTGTAATTGAGAAAATTGATGGTGGGTACAAGGTTTATGTTGGTTCTACACTTCATCCAATGACTGAAGAGCACTATATTGAGTGGATTGAATTACTTGCTGGTGCAGAGGTAATGAAGGTATTCTTCAAACCTGGTGATAAGCCAGAGGCAATCTTTAAAACGTTTGCTACAGAAGTTACTGCCAGATCATATTGTAATCTACATAGTTTATGGAAATCATAATTTTAAGGTAGCGAAAGCTACCTTTCTTACTTTTTTGCATCGTGTTATAATAGATGGGTGAGGTAATTATGAAAGTAGAAAATAAAACAGTTAAGTATGATGATTTAGTGGTTTTGAATAACTTTTGTCATGCATTTGAAGCAAATAAAATAACCAGTATTTTTGGACCGAGTGGTTGTGGTAAAACATCTTTACTAAATGCTATTTGTGATGAAAAAGATTCTAATGTATCTTATGTGTTTCAAGATGACAAGTTACTACCGTGGTTAAGCGTTGAAGACAATATTCGTCTTGTATGTGATGATGATGGTATAATCGATAAAACTTTGGCTATTGTTAAGATGTCTGATTATAAGTCATTTTATCCTAGACAACTATCAGGTGGTATGAAGCGCCGCATTGCTCTTGTAAGAGGATTTGTGCATAAAAGCGAGGTTTTGCTGATGGACGAACCTTTTAAGGGCTTAGATGAGAAATTAAAGTATGAAATATTGGAAGCATTTAAAGAATTGTATTTAGAAGTACCTAGAACGGTTATTATTGTTACACATGATGAAAAAGTAGCAAAAACAGTAAGTCATAATATACTATATGTTAGAGGCTTGCCATTGGAGGTAACTCATGAAGTATAAGGTTTGGTATATTGTTTTGGCTATCTTAACGATTGGTTATACTTTTGGTATTACATTTCTAAATATTTTTGTTTATGGAAGCGTGATACAGTGGAATCTATCAATTCTTTCTCTTGTTAATATAATTCCGCTTTACTTAGGATTTTCACAGAAAAAATTTAATAAGAATCCAAGCTACATGATGACAGGTTATATGATTGTGATATTAATTATATCAGTAATGGTTATACCTCAATTCACATATAACGAAGCGTATAGTCATTTTGATAATGGAGCAGATACATTAAGAAAACACGTTGGTGAACCAAGTTTTTTCTATCAAGGCGATTATTATATAAAAACAGAAGAAGGTAATTTTAGTTTCAACATACATACTGGTGAGATAAAAGGAGTAGAACATGAATATAAGTAATGGTAAAGTAAGTATTCGAAATATTATGCAGTCTGACATGGATTTTATTCAGTCGTTTTGGGGAGATGAAGAATCAATGCTTGCTTCTGGTGGTGCATATATGATTCGTGAGGAAGATAAAGAGGATTTATTCAACATTCTAAACCAAGGTGATGACGTTAATAACCATTATATGATATTGGTTGAAGGTGAACCGATAGGTGATTTAAGTCTTAGAAACTTTGATGAGAAAAAAGCACAAATGGATATGAAGATACTGAATGAAAAAAGAAATAAAGGCTATGGGAAACTGGCATTATCTGTATTCTTAGATTTTTATTTTAATCAAGTAGGTGGAGAAGAAATCTTCTTTGAATTGTGGTTAGTTAATTACTTTGCAAATAAAAAATTGAATGATTATGGATTTGAAGCGACTCAAGTTATGGAAGATGCTAATATCATGACTATGACAAAAGAAAGCTATCAGCAAAGTGTATTATTGAAATGAAAAGAATACTTTTGCAAGGGTATATAAAAAATAGTGTTAGGGCTGTAGAGATGTATAAAAGAGCATTTGGTGCTAAAGTTGTTAGTGAATACATGGAAGACGATGTGTATATTCATGTGGAACTTGAAATTGATGGCACGATTGTATCTTTATCTGAAAGTAGTAGTGATGTTATTACTGGTAACAGTATGCAGTTCTGTTTTCATTATTTAGAAGACGAGAAAGATAAAATTATAACTGCATATGAGGTTTTGAAAGAGGGTAGTGAGATTATTCATGATTTAGGACCTACATTTTACAGTGACTTAATGGTAGATTTTGTTGATGTGTTCGGTATTCATTGGTGTTTGTTTGTATAAAAAAAAGCTCCCTAGGGAGCTCTTAAAATGCCTCAATGATTGCTTCTAATTCATCAGAGATTTTTCTAGCAGTTTCAAAATCATGTTTTTTGAGGGCTATTTCAATACGAGTTTCGATAGCCTTTTTCTTCTGCTCAATTTCAAGGTAATCCTTATCAAAATGTTTTTTATAAATCATTCTTTTGAACTTCTTCATCTTTACTTTTCTGATAGTTTTATCTTCAATAAGTAAGACATAATCCATACAATTTACAATTGTGTAGTAATCATGAGATATCATTAATACTGCACCACTGTAGTTATCAATAGCATTTTCCAAAGCTATTTGAGAATAAGTGTCTAAGTGACTTGTAGGCTCATCTAAAAGTAATAAATCCGCTTGTAGTGCAGCTATCTTAGCAAGTTGTAAGATGTTCTTTTCACCACCAGATAACGAACTAATTTGTTGTGTTAACATTTTTTCCTCAAACCCATAGCCAAAAAGATGAGATTTGATATCACTATAAGATTCAAAACCAGCATCAAAAAATTCATCAACGATTCGGTTGGATTCTTTTAAAGACTCATTTTGATGTTGTGACAAGAATGCAATTTTTGTATCATCATCTATTTTAATTGATGGATGATGGTTAAATACATCTCTAAGTAGCGTTGTTTTTCCAGTACCATTCGGTCCTATAAGTGCTACTTTATCTGTTGAGTTTATTTCGAAATCAACTTCCTCAAGTAGTATATCATCAAAGGCAGCTGAATAGTGATTAGCAGAAAGTACTGGTTTATCTTCAAGTTCCTTGTCATAATCAAAGTGAATGCCAGGTTGCTTGATATCAACAAAAGGCATTTGTGTTCTTCGAGCTTCAAGTCTTTCTTGAATCTTAACACGTGCTTTTAGTGATTTTCCTTTAGATGCTTCTGCATGAGCTGTTGCTGCCTCTCTAAGTTGATCAATAAGGGCTTCGTTTCTTGCAATTTCCTCAGTATCTTTGATTGCCATCTCTTGAAGTTCTATTTTAGTCTGTAATAGAGATAGATTGTATTCAATGTATCTTCCTTCAAACTCATTAAGAGTCATGTCTTCTAGATGAATGATCTTATTAAAACAGTGGTTCAGCAAGTATCTATTATGAGTAATAACCAATAACACACCTTTGTGTGAATTCATTAAATTCTTAAGACCATTAAGGTTTTCGAAATCTAAGAAAACATCAGGCTCATCCATGATAATCAAATCAGGATGAACAAGCATTTCTTTGATGACTTGGATAAGTTTGAATTCGCCACCGCTGAGTTCTGACACACTTAAATCCTTGTGTTTGATCAAATCAGCTTGATTTAGTTTCTTCTCAATTGTATTCTTATAACTATCGCCACCTAATGCTTCATAAGCATCATAGGCCTCTTGGTAATCCTCAAGTAGTTTTTCTACATCTTCTGCAGTTTCCATTTCAATGCAGATTTCATTAATCTTATCTTGAAGAGCTAAAAATTTCTCCCCAATAAACTCAAAAACAGTTTTATTGATATGATGTTCCTCAATAAATTGACTGACATAACCTGTTTTACATAGTGGATCAATTTCTAAAAGACCATCGTACATATAATTGTCTGGGTTAAGTATAATATCTATGAGTGTACTTTTCCCACTGCCGCTTGTTCCGATAAAAGCACAGTGTTGCTTATTTTCAAGTGTAAATGAGATTTTATTAAATAAATCCTTCTGTGGAAACGAATACGATAAATTTTCTATTTTAATCATAAAGAACTCCTTTCAAGGTATTCTAGCAACCGCAAGCATATCATCTTTTGCTACAAAATTCAATGATTATTGATATTTTAAGGAATATATTAGATTAATCATACTAATTGCATACAACTAGATAGTATTTCTGTTTAATCTATAACGAACTTGAAGAGAATGATGGCTTAATTATAGAGATATCCTCTTATGAATGAGAATATTTTAAATATTATGAAAGCTCATCTTTTTTTCTTTACACCTACTACTTTTAGTATTATCATAATATATAGTGATAAGTGAGGTTATTATGAAAATTGATAAGAAAAGTATAGATATAAACAAAATACCATTTAGTAGATTTGGTAGTTATTTTGTTATTTCTGTACTAAATAATAAATTGTGGATTCGTGATATTAGAGGCGGCGATAACACAGAAGGTAAGATATTTGAAATGAGCTTTTCTGAAAGTGTTACTGTACTAATGACAGAAACTCAGCTGAATGTTTTAGGTAAACAAGGAGCACTACACATTACTTTCGTTAATGAAGATACACTTTCTTTTAAAGGAAACTTAAAAGTAAAGTTTAAGTATCAATTAAAAAGGTATGATACAATATGCAATTTAACAGATGATATCTATGAGTTAACAAGTTATTCTCAAGAGGTTAAGATTGGTATAAAAAGAGAAAAAGGAACATTGAAAGTTCTCGATCCATGGGATAAGGTTGGTAATACAAAAATAGAGTTATGTTGTGAGCATTATTATCATTTTTTTATGTGTTCTTATAAGACTGTGTTTACAGAGTCAATTATTAAACATAGGAGTCATGGCTATACTTTTGAATACTGGAATACACTGATTCCTAATGATCAAACAGCAGCTAGTTATATTACATGGATGAACTTTGTTAAACCAGAAGGTCAACTGAAACGTTATGCTATGTATATGTCAAAAAACTGGATGACCAATATATGGAGTTGGGACAATTGTTTTTCAGCCATATTTTTAGCACACATTGACTCAGATATCTCATTGGATCAATATCTAATGTTCTCAGATCATCAAGACCGTTCAGGTATGTATCCTGATTTTATGAACGATAAATATGTATCTTTCTCCTGTGCTAAACCACCGATTTATGGATGGGCCTATGAACAGATGTGTCAGATTAACCCAGTGTTCAAGAATATTACACTTCAGGAAAAAGTGTATGATACAATTTCAAGATTCACAAATTTTTGGTTAAAACACCGTATGAGTGAACAAGGACTACCATATTATATACATGGTAATGAATCTGGATGGGACAATGGTACTTTCTACAAAAGAGGTGTACCAATGATCACACCAGATTTAGCAAGCTTTTTAATTAGACAATTAGATTTCTTAGCAAAACTGGCACTAGATTTAGGACTGAATTATGAGAGTAATAGATTAACTGCTGAAGCAGACCGTTTATTTGAACGTCTGATGTCTATGTTATGGACTGAAGATGGCTTTAATGGTTACTCTATGAAAGAAAAAAAATACATTGATGGATCCAATACACTTCAAAGTCTATTACCTTTAATTATTCACTATAGGTTAAGTGAGAATGTCAAAGAAAAACTCTTGTCAATTTTAAAGGACGAATCAAAGTTTTTAACCAAATATGGCTTGGCTACAGAATCGATTAAGAGTTCGGACTATCAAGCGAATGGTTATTGGAGAGGGCCTATTTGGGCACCAGTGATGCTACTATTTACTAGTTGTTTGGAAGATATGGGTGAAAATGAGTTCCATAAATCCTTGGTGACAAGATTCTTCAATTGTATGAAAGAATTTGGTATGGCTGAAAACTTTGATGCTAAGAAAGGAAAAGGATTAGTAGATCCTGCCTTTGCATGGACTTCTTCGGTCTATCTTCATTATTTATTTAAATATGATTTTTTAAAGGATAAGAAACGTTAACTCGTTTCTTTTTTGTTAATAGAGTAATTCGTTTTAGTCTAACTCATTTACAAAATATTTATTCAACGGTAGTCTAAATATAGGATATAAAAATGAAATGAATACCATTATTGGAGGTACAATGATTAAATCAGTGGTTACAACACAATCCAAGTGGAAAGAAAACTTAAAACATGATTATTTTGATCTCGAAAGTGACACATTAGTTGTTATGTTACCAGGAAGTGAGCATACTGTTGAAGGGCCATTGTTCTATTATTTAATTGGTGAGATGTTTGACTTAGGATATGATGTTTTAGGTGTCAATTATGGCTTTCATTTTTCTCAGGAAAAGCCAAACCTTGAGGAAATGACTCAACTAGAAAATGAAATATTTGATACAATCTCAAAGGTCAAGAGTTATAAGAAGTATGTATTTATTGCAAAAAGCTTAGGTACTAGGTTTTTACAGTCACTTCATAAGAAGTATGGTGGTAAATGTGTTTATTTAACTCCTACAGATATCATGTTAACTTATGGTATTGCAGAGGATTCTATATTTGTGTATGGAGATGCAGACAAAACATTGAGTGAAGAAAACAGAAGACTTCTTAGTAATTATAAGACTCATGTCGTTATAGGTGGGAATCATAGTTTGCTATCAGGTGGATTAAAAGAAAACTTAAATCACGTGATTGATTTTGTAAAGTTTGTTAAAGATGAAATTTAGTTAATCCATAGTTTTAATAGAAGATATATGTTTTTCATTATATAATGGTATTTTAGTGTAAGGAGCATTAGATGATATTAAAAGGTGAGTGGATTACTCTTCAAAGGATGACAAGAGAAGAGTGTCATGATTTATATAGTAAGTATGAAGAAGATCCTCAGATGACTGAGGAGGAATTTGTGTATGATAAAAACAAAGTTGATACGTATTTTGATGTAAAGACAAATGAAAGTAATCGGTTGGTTTTTTCTATTAAAAATAATGATGAGATTATTGGTGAAATTCAATTAAAAGGGATCAACAATACTCAGAAGGAAGCAACACTAAGTATTCTAATTGCAAATGATTCATATAAGAACAAAGGCTATGGGACCGAAGCTGAAAAACTTATTATAGATTATGCTTTCGATGTGTTGAATCTTAACAGGATATTGGCTGACACCACAAAAAGAAATAATAGAAGTAAATATGTACTGAAGAAATTAGGATTTAAGTTTCTATACACCGATAATTGTATGGAATACTTTGAGTTGAATAAGAAGTTTTATAGCAGTCAAAAACAGAGTGTAAGAGGTTAAAATGAAGATAAATTTGAATAATCATGAGTTCTCTATAGTGTGGGATGGTGTTTATTACAAAGCATTAAAGGATTATCCCAATATAAATCAATGGGAGTTAAAGAGTATACAAGAATTTATTCGTTACGAACATTCATATGATCGAAGTGTGGTTTTCGAAGTAGAAGACGAGTCTTTGAAGAAATCACTGAACTCCTTGCTTGATAAGGAGTATTCTAGTGTGCTTGTACCAGAAAAAATTAGTGAATGTACTGCATGTAAGCAAGAGGGGTGTTTAACAAAGTATCTTTGTCATACTGCTTCTTATGAAAATGCGAAAAAAATTATTTCTAGTGATAAACTATTATCTGCAATAAAAGTGGGCAATAAGTCAAAAGAGTCACTTTTACAAGAAAGTAGAAATGCTGCAAATGATCCCATTGATTATTTTGAGCATATCATGTTTTCATGGGGGAATTGCCAAGCGGGTGACCGATTGGTAATGGAAAGAAAGCTAGGTAGAATGCCAGATGAAAGAGATTTGTCTACCGATTTTACTCCTGGTATTCGATTTTACTTTAAGTACAATGATCTAAAAAAGCATCCTAATGCAGTAAATGATGGTTATCATGCTTTAAAGATTAGAGATGAGTTGTTAGTAAGTGACTATTTATATGCTTTAGTGGTTCCGGCGGAATACAAGGATATGATATATGATATTTTACCAGTGAATCTAAAGGATAAAGTACATTATATAGAAAATAGTTGCATAGATATATGGGAATGGTCTGAGGTGGTCTATAACTATGTGAATAATATTGAGGAGAACATATGAAAGAAATCATGAAGACATTACGAGCATTTCAAGATGCCTATTCAAAAAGAGATGTGACTAATATTGAAACATTTGTTGAAAGTATGTTTGTTAATTCTGAAGATACAATGATTATCGGTACAGGTGATGGTGAGTGGTGTAGAGGGCTAGATCAAATAAGAGAGCTTGTAAACATCGATTGGACCTATTGGGGAAACTTTAAGCTTGATTTAGACAAGGTGATAATTAAATCATTTGGTGATTTTGCGACTATTTCTACAACTGCAGTTCTACAAAAAGAATACGAACCTGGTAAGTTAAATGAGTATAATATAAATCGTATGAAGAGAATATTAGATTCTGATTCGACAGATAAGGAAAAGATTTATCTAGCTCTGAAAGGTATGTCGTATTATTTACATGAAGATAATGTTGGTGAAGACGTAAAGAGAAAAGTAAGGTTTTCAGGTACTTTATTAGATGATCAAGGTATTTGGAAGTTTACAGATATTCATTTTTCGTATCCTGTATCACCACCTACAGATATTAAAGTCATATAGCAAGAATCGTCGAGACTTTTGATTTAAATTTCTTTAAACTCATTTTATAGACAGGAGGATTAAATGAAGTCGAAGTTAGTAAAAAATTCTATGGATTACATTGAACAGCATTTAGAGGAATCCATGACTTTAGATATCTTATCTTCATTAAGTCACTATTCAAAGTATCATTATCATAGACTCTTTCTAAGTGAGATGAATATGTCTGTAACTCGGTATATTCGACTTAGAAGAGTAACTAGAGCTTCGCAGACTTTATTTTCTTCTAGTCTTAGCATCACAGAAATTGCCTTGATATCTGGCTTTAGCAATATCGATACATTTATTAGGAGTTTCAAGGATGTGTTTGGCATGACACCTTCTGAGTTTAGAAGATGTGAAGAAAAATCAGATGAGGTTGAGGAGAAAAAACTTATGAAAGAATATTTCAGTAATATCAAAAGTATGAATAAAGAAGAGAAGGAATCTTGTATTGGAGCTCTAGATTCGATTTTGGAAATCTCTAAAAAGGCACATAAAAAAGGTTTGTTGTCTTTAGAAGATGAATACGACTCTAAGTATCTAAATAAAGCCATTGAACTTTTAGTTGATGGAAAAACACCCCTTGAGTTAAGAAGTATACTTGAAAACTACATATATTCATCAAAGTATTCATCAAAGGAAATTCTAGAACGTGTTGTTTATCTAGAAGGTGTTTTGATGATTCAACTTGGTAAATATCCATGGGAAATAAGAACAAGTCTAGGATCTTATTTTGGTGAGGAAATGATAGACGTTCTAAAAGCACATTATGAATCCGAGGTTAATTATGATGTGTTAAAAAATAAGTATTTAGATCAGCAGGTAATTATTCTTGATAATAAAGACCTATTAAAAGAATTAAAATCATTTAATAATAGACAATTACAAAGAGTCATAAGAGAGTGTCATAAACTTTCTTTACTAATTGCCTCATATGGAGTGGATAAAAAGATGAAAGAACAGATACTTGATAATATGTCTATAAGAGGACAATATGACTATTTAGAATTAGATAATTTGTTAAATGAGATATTAACGTCTCATGTAGTTGATGCGAGTAACGAAGTTTTGAAGATTATAAGGAAGTTAAGACTAGAAAATGATATTTAGGCTATAAGGATTCTAAAGTATATTTAGCAATATATTAATTGCCTATCAGAAAAAGATCTGTTTAGAGAGGTCTTTTTTTATTAGAAGAAAAGTTGATATACTTAATACTTGCCTTGGAAATTAAAAGTGTAGGTATGAATATTATTTTGTATAAGCATTTGATTTATCTTATTACATCAAGCTCATCATATTAGACTAATAATTATGAAAACATAAAATGGGCTTTACACGATTCGTGAACGATGTTATTCTATGTTGTGAGAATGATTATCAGAAAGGACGTATTTTGACAACACGATTTATTTATCATGATATAATTAACTGCTTAGTTGGTGCTTTAGATGCTAAGGATGTGTATACTGCAGGACATTCTGAAAGAGTTGGAGATATGGCGCATGATTTAGCTGAAATATATGGTCTTGAGGAAAGGGAGATGGATAGTGTTCATATTGCTGGACATCTACACGATATTGGTAAAATTGGTATCTCAGATAAAATATTACTTAAGGAGTCAGCTTTAACAGATGAAGAGTTTGAGAAAATAAAAAAACATCCTGAAATAGGTTCAAAAATTTTACTGAACTCTACTTTACTAAATGAAGTGTCTAGTATTGTCTTACATCATCATGAACGGTATGATGGTCGTGGTTATCCGAATGGTTTAGCTGGAGAAGACATTCCTCTAGGTTCCCGTATCATTGCAATATGTGATTCTATAGATGCGATGATGTCTAATCGTATCTATAGACCGGCATTTAGCTGGGATTACTGTAAGAAAGAAATATTAAGTAATGCAGGAAAAATGTATGATCCGGTTTTAGTTGCAGCAATAAATGAAGAACTATGGTTTAAATGGGCAAATTACTACATCAAATTAAATAAGAAAATCGATAATACAAGCTTTATCTTAAAAGATGATCAAATCATCTAAGATAAAGCTTTTTTCATTTATATTAGTATTTACTGTGGTTTTTAGCTACTAAAGTGTAGACTTATTTTCAATATATGATACGTTATAGTAAACTATAAGAGAAATATAAGTTAAGTAGTCCTTAATTCAATGGAGGTTGAAATGATTAAAGTGAGACACATAAAAACATATGAAGAATTTTATTTAGTAGGAACAGGTTATGGAATGTACAAATCTTCTAGACCCGGACTGCTGTTAGGAAACCTTGATCCACATGAAGAAGAAGGTTCAGTTGGTATGGTGGCGGTCTGTGATGATTATGGTGTGATTAAGTGGTTTAATTCTAGAAGTATACGAGTTGTTGAAATAGATGGTGTAACTATTCAGCCTAAAGAAGGTCCAGTGACCTTGTCTTGTCCAGCTTGTGGGTCGCGTGTTTCTGAGACTGATGCAGAATGTCCTGATTGTGGAATTGGGTTTATTGACGGTTAGTTATTCTTTCGCCAGATAAGACTTTCGATTTACTAAAGACTATATACGAATAAGTATAATATTAAAATACATTTTATGGACTTTATGATATAATAGTGCCGTTGGAGGCATTATGGATATAAATATTTTATTAGTTTGTGTAGCAGGATTTTTGGGTGCATTGGTCGATGCCATTGTTGGTGGAGGTGGATTGATTACTATTCCAGCCTTATTAGCAACTGGAATGCCATCACATTTAGCACTAGGGACAAATAAATTTGCATCATCGATGGGGACAATATCCTCTGCTTATCATTATTATAAAAGTGGCGTGATAAATTTTAAGCTATTAAAGTTTCTGTTACCGCTATCTTTGATTGGATCTGCTATTGGTGTATACACAGTATTGCAAATTGATTCTTCTTTTTTGAAGCCATTAATTATAGTGATGGTACTTATTATAGGAACATACACACTTGTCAAAAAAGATATTGGATTAAAAAACAATTTTAAAGGTATTAATAAGAAGAAAATTTTACTTGGTATGCTGTTAGCAATTTGCTTAGGATTCTATGATGGATTTTTTGGACCTGGAACAGGCTCATTCATTATATTTGGTCTGATAGGTATCTTTGGATTTGATTTTAAACATGCATCTGCAAATTCTAAGTTTATGAATTTTACGAGTAATTTCACAGCTCTTATATTATTTTTGATTAATGGACAAATTTGGTTCCTATATGGTATACCGATGGCGATTTCTATGATAATTGGCGCAAAAGTAGGTGCTACTTTAGCAGTGAAAAAGGGTGCTGGATTTATAAAACCGGTTTTTGTAATTGTTTCGTTTGCATTAGTTCTTAAGATGCTTCTTGAAATGTTTGGAGGGTAAATGATTAGAGATACATTCAATCAAGTTTATTTTCAATTTATTAGTGATGTACAACGAGCTGCATTTGAGATAACCGAAAACTTTCAACCAGAGGGGATAACACAGTCTGAATATGGTGTGCTAGAATATCTTTATTTCTTTAAGGGGCATCTTTTTGAGGAACTTATACGTGATCTCTATTTATCAAAGTATATGGGACGAAAAGTGGTTAAGTCTCTACTGGAACAAGGATTTATTGAAGCAACAGCCTACGAAAAGGATGCAAGGAAGAAAGTTTACCATATTACACGAAAGGGAAAAGCTAAGTTAGATGGATGCTTTTTTCAAGTGATGAAAAATGTTCAAGATACTCATCAACATTTAGATGAAGATTGCCTAAAAAATCTTATAGAGTGTATGGACTATATATCGAAAAAATTATACAAGGAATAGCAGATTTAATTATCTGCTATTTTGTTTTTTGTGTGGGTATAAAGACTGTAGGGTGATCGAATGAGAAAAATTGTTATATACAATTATTGGTCTGAAAATCTAGATAAAGTTCTTAAGGAATCAAACTACGAATACTATTTTGTAGATGAGCTGGATTTGGCTAGTAAAGATGTGCTACTAGTAACTGAACATGAAATACTGAAACATAGTCAGAGGATCCTAGATATAGGATGTCCTGTAATTGTTATGTGTAGAACTCTAACTCAACGGAAGGTTCTTCAGTTTTTAGAATTAGGAGTTAGTGACTATATTCTTATACCTGTAATGAAAGCTGAACTTCTGAAGAGGTTATCAGAGCATATGATTGTCAAACAACAACCTTTAAGTGGAAAGTATTATGAGAATGATCAAGAAATATTGGAAAGAAATAAAAGACTAACTAGGCAACAATGGGTCTTACAGAGCTTAACTCAAAAAAAAGCTCTAATAAATGAAAGTATGCTTGAAAACTCTAAACCTTCGATAGGTATTATTTCTAAAGCCGTTGTTGACGCCTTAGAGGTATCGGGGTGTTCTATTGGGGTATTTGAGGAGATGAACTCTGTTCTTAGATGTCAGGAAAGATATTTTAAGAGTGAAGAATATCCTGATATGTGCGAACTACGTAAAAAGGACTTCGTTGATTACTTTGAGACAATACTCTCAGGTTCTCAGATAACCATTACTTCAAAGAAAAGTACAATCTTTCAAAGAATGGCTGATTTTCTTAAATATCTTGATTTTGAATCATCATTACATTTACCAGTATGGTTTAGAGGAGAAGTAGTAGGTGTTGTAATTGCTGATTCTACACAAGCTGATCGAGTATGGAAACCTGATGAGATTAGCTTTTTAAGGGCTATTGGTGATTTAATAACGATAAATATGGAAACTAAAGAAAGATTGAAAGCTCAAGAAGAAGCAGAGCAGGCTTCAAAGGCAAAATCAAATTTTCTTGCAAATATGAGCCATGAGATTAGAACCCCAATGAATGCTGTAATAGGATTATCACATTTGGCTTTACAGACCCAGTTGTCTGAGAAGCAAAAGGATTATTTGACTAAGATTAATGATTCTGGCAAACATTTGCTATCTCTATTAAATGATATTTTGGATGTATCAAAGGTTGAAGCTGGAAAAATGAATTTAGAGCATATAGTCTTTAATGTTGAGGAGATTATGAATCATACCTATGGTATGATGCTTGAAAAAGCGATGGAAAAACACTTAGAACTAGACTTTATCATTAAAAGTGATGTGCCATTAGTCTTAAAGGGTGATCCTCATCGTTTGAGTCAAGTATTGATTAACTTGATTAGCAATGCTATTAAATTTACTCACAAAGGATCCATTAAAGTGATTGTGGATAGAGTTTACAGTGATGTCAATACCGAAGACTTAATTATGTTGAGATTTGAAGTTATAGATACTGGCATTGGAATTTCCTCAGAGTTCATTGAGAAACTTTTTTATTCCTTTGAACAAGGGGACTCTTCTATAACACGACAATATGGAGGGACTGGATTAGGTTTATCAATATGTAAAAAACTAGTTTCGCTATTTGATGGAGAGATTAGTGTCGAATCTGAGATTAACAAGGGAAGTACTTTTTCGTTTACAGCTAATTTCAAGATAGCTGATGAACTAGCCGTAAATGATATACTTAAAATCGTAGATGTTTCGAATTCTCATTTTGTCGTATTAGTTGTAGAAGACAATGATATTAATCAGCAAATAATTGAGGAATATCTAAGTTCTCAAGATTTGATATCTGTTTGTGTGAACAATGGTCAAGAAGCAATTGAGTATCTAGAACTTGGAGAACCATGTGGTATGATTTTGATGGACTTGCAAATGCCTGTGATGGATGGCCATAAATGTACACAAGAGATTAGAAAAAATCCAGAGTACAACAATATTCCAATTATAGCTATATCAGCAGATGCACGTAAGGAAATAAAGATGCAAACTATCAATGATGGTATGAATGATTTTATTGTTAAACCAATAGAACAAAGTGCATTAATGAAAGTAATTTATAAGTGGATTGATAGGAAACCATCAAGAATTTATATAAAGGACATTAATATAGAGGTTGGATTAACATACTGTAATAACAACTTAGAGTTATATGAAAAGTTACTTTGGAAGTTTCTTGAAAACCACTCTCAGGACATTTCTTTGGTTCGTCATGCAATATTGGATAGAACTGGGGAAGAAAAGAAAACTCTTCATACTTTAAAAGGAGTTTTAGGGAGTTTAGGAGCTACTTTACTTCACGATGAAATTGAGATTCTTGAAGACTTCGTTCTCAGTAGAAAAAGAGGTTATAAGCAGAAACTAAATGATATTGAAATTAGTATTAAAGCGTTATGTGCTTCTATTCAACAGGTGTTAAGTAGTGAAGAAACTGTAGAAAAAGAAATTAATCACAATCGTATCATGGAGTTATTGATTGAACTTAGAACACCCTTAAGAAATGGAAGTATAAGCGAAGTATCAGAAATACTAAAGCAGCTAGATGAATATCAAGTAGCACATTCTTTATCTGATAGTTATAATGTGATGACATCTCAAATACGGAAGTATCAATACGATTATGCTGAACTAAGTTTGGATAGTTTATTAGAAAGATTGGAGAATGATGATGAAGAACACAATTCTAATAGTTGATGACACAGAGGAAAATATTGATATTCTAGTTGATTTGTTAACATATGATTATAAGCTCTTAGTTGCACTTGATGGAAATAGAGCAATTGAACTGGTTGAGCATAATAAACCCGATTTGATATTATTAGATGTTATGATGCCAGGACTTGACGGTTATGAAGTATGTAGGAGACTGAAAGAAAATTCGCAAAGCAGACGTATTCCCATTGTTTTCTTAACTGCTTTGTCAGATGATCATGATGAGATGCATGGTATTGAACTCGGTGCTGTTGATTATATTAGGAAACCATTTAATCCGATGATTGTTAAGTCAAGAGTTCAAAATATCATACAAGTTAAGAATTATCAAGATAGACTAGAAGAGTTAGTAGTAGAGCGAACAGTAAAAATTGAAATTACAAAAGATGTCATCATAAAGGCAATGGGCCGGTTAGCGGAGTTTAGAGATCCTGAAACAGGCGCTCATATTCAGAGAACGCAGCATTATGTATTGATTTTAGCAGAATATTTATGTGAAGATCCCCATTATGTAAATGAGTTGTCTAAGCCAGTGATTGAAGCTCTATTTAAATCTGCACCGTTGCATGATATTGGAAAAATAGCTATCCCTGATTCTATTCTAAAAAAGCCCAGTCCATTAACGATTGAAGAGTTTGATATAATGAAAAAACACGCTATTCACGGTAAAATGGCAATTGCAACTTTGGAAGAAGATTTACCAAAAGAATTATTTATTAAGTTTGCTAGTGAAATTGCATATACTCATCATGAAAAATGGGATGGTAGCGGTTATCCAAGAGGGTTAAAAGGGATAAATATACCTGTAAGTGGTCGAATTATGGCTTTAGCAGATGTTTATGATGCTCTAACTACCGAAAGAGTCTACAAGCCTGCATTTACCCATGAGCGCGCCAAAAGTATTATTTTGAAGGGTAGGGGTCTTCACTTCGATCCAAAAATTGTTGATGCATTTATTGATCTTGAAGATAAGTTTATTGAGATAAAAAACCAATATAGAGATTAAGGTTTTCTCCAATATCACGAGTGATGATATTGTTGGTAATATGATACTTTCAAAGGAAATTTCTAATATAAAATTAGAATTACTGCTTGGAGGTATTTTTTTTTAGTTTTGATTGATATTCTTATTTATAGGAGTTTTAGTGGAAGTATTCTATTCTTCTATAGTTTACACTTAAACTATTCTTAGATTCAATTAGACTTTAAGTAGGGCTGTACATATACTGTTTCTGGGAGGTAAGTATGAATAATAAAACTAGAATGATGACTTTTATTGCAACAGGTATCGTAATTAATATTGCATTAAGCCTTGTTGTAAAAACATTGGGAATACCACTATTGTTTTTAGATACTGTGGGTACAATTTTTATTGCAGCAATATTTGGACCGATTGCAGGTGCTGTTACAGGGGCATTAACTAATCTTGTGAATGGTGTTTTAGTGGGACCTACAGAAATTCCTTTTGCATTAGTAAATATTGCAGTTGCACTAGTGGTAGGGGGAATAACAAAAAAATTCAAGTTTGATCTAAAAACAGCTGTTGTAACTGGATTGATTCTTGCTGTAGTTGCGCCACTCATTGGAACACCGATTGCCGTATTCATCTTTGGTGGTTTAACTGGCGGTGGAACAGATTTAATCTTTGCATGGTTAAGAGCAACTGGACAAACTGTTTTCACTTCGGCTTTTATACCAAGAATTACAGGTAATATTATTGATAAAGTAGCAAGCTGTGTATTGGTAGCTGTTATTATTTCGCGTATGCCTAGTAGTATAATTAATAATAAAAATGATAAGGCAGCATAATGGATAGAGATAAAAATATTGTGCTGGTATCTCATTGTATATTAAATCAAAATAGTGTTGTTTTACCGCTTGCTAGGGCAAAAGGAATGTATAATGCTTTAGTTGAGGTGATAAAAGAAAGAGGAATTGGAATACTCCAGTTACCATGTCCTGAGATAATTCACTTAGGTATTGAGAGAAAGCCTATGACGAAACAGGAATATGATACTGAAGACTATAGGAACTTGTGTCAAGAGCTGTTGAAACCTATTATTATTCAATTGAAATTCTATAAAGCATCTAATTATAATTTAGTTGGGATAATAGGAATAGATGAGAGTCCGACTTGTAGTTTGGATTCTAAGGGTATCTTGATGGAGGAATTCTATAAGAGTTTAGAGGAACATTGTATTGAACTAAGTAATATTGCTGTTCCTACCACTTATCGAGAGAATATCGAAACTTGCTTTTCGGATGAGCTAAGAATGTGGCTTGATCAGAATATGAAATAATGCATAAGAACCAAAAAAAGAAGCATCAGCTTCTTTTTAGGTTCTTTTCATTTGTAGTTGTAATTTATCTTCAATGATTTTTAACATATCTTGTTCTTCTTCGTTAACAAATAAAAATGTTTTTCCTTTGTCTTTTGATCTTCCAGTTCGACCAATTCTGTGAATATAGCTTTCAACAGTTTCAGGGATGTCATAATTGAATACATGTGTAATTCCAGTAATGTCAAGACCACGTGATGCAACTTCTGTTGCTACTAGGTATTGAATCTTTAAAGACTTGAAACCTTTGATAGCCTTTTGTCGTTTTGATTGTGGCATACCACCATGAAGTTTGGTTACATTGTAACCTGCTTGATGTAAAGCCATTTCAAGATTATCAACACGTCTTCTAGTACGACAGAAGATAATGCCCATAAAAGCATTTTCTTGTGTTAAAACACTCTCTAGATCTTCTAGCTTCTTTCTAGGTCTTGTAATAACAACATGTTGCTCTATTTGATCTAGTGGAATATCTGCTTCTTTTGCGGATACAAAAACAGGAGATTCTGTGATTTTATAAGACAGCTTCTTTACAGAAGCGCTGATAGTAGCAGAGTATCCAATAATTTGCATTGACTTTGAACAAGCACTTTTTATAGTGATGATATCATCTCTAAATCCCATATCTAAGAGTTGATCAACCTCATCTAATACAAAGAAGTTAAGCTTTTTTAGATCAATGGTCTTTCTTTTAATATGGTCGATAAGTCTACCTGGTGTAGCAACAACAATATCAATCTCTTTGTTTAATTTTTTTAATTGACTTTGTATATCTCTACCACCAAATATTGATAAAACTTTATAATCTGTTTTTAATTTCTCTACTTCATCTGTAATTTGAATAGCTAATTCTCTTGTTGGTGCAAGAATCAGTGATTGTATCCCACTTGAAGGTTTCATATTTTGTAAAATAGGCAATAAGAATGCAAGGGTCTTACCTGTGCCAGTTTCTGCTTCTGCAATTACATCGTTCCCTTCTAATAATAAAGGAATAGTTCTTACCTGAACAGGAGTTGGTTCTACAATATAACTTGCCTCTAATGCAGCTACTAAGTCATTGTTAATGCCTAATTCATTAAATGTCATAATACGTCCTTTCTTTAACTTTAACAGTATATCAGAAAAGAAATAGATTGGATAGTGATTAGCAATAAGAAAATAATGGTATCTTAATAAAAAATAAAAACAGTTGTCTTTAACTTGATTTCTGTGTATCTTTAATATAGGAGGAGTTTTATGATTAAAATTATTGCAGATTCAACGTGTGATTTAACGGATGAAATCTTAGAAAAATATGAAATTGGAATTGCACCTTTAACTATTAAAATAGGTGAGACTGTTTACAAGGATAGAGTTAACATTCAACCAACTGAATTTTATGATATGTTAGGTGCCTTACCTGAGTTGCCAACAACAGCAATGCCAAGTCCAACTGAATTTATTAATTTATACGAAGAAGCACATAACAATGGTTGTGATGAAATTCTTTGCATTTGTATGTCGAGTGGCACAAGTGGAAGTTTTCAATCTGCAGTTATTGCAAAAGAGTATTTTGATGAAAAATATAGCGATACTGTAAAAGTTCATGTTGTGGACTCTAAATGCATGAGTCATGGTAGTGGTTATTTAATTTTAAAGTCAGCAATTTTAAGAGAAAGAGGCGCATCTTTTCAAGAATTAATTGACTTTAATGAAACTTATAAAACAAATGTAAAACATTTTCTTTCTGTAGATGATTTGGATAATCTGATCAAAAGTGGTCGATTGACAGAAGTAAGTGCAATGATTGGTAAAGTTTTAAAGGTTAAACCTGTGATGTCCATGAGAAATGGAAAAGGTGCAATTGTTGCAAAAGTAAGAGGAAGTAAAAAAGTATTTAAACATTATGTAGATGAGTTTAAGAAACGTGTTGATATAGTTTTAACTGACTTTGTTATTATTGGCTATACATCGGATAGAAGTGTTGCTGAAACTATGAAAGCAAAGCTTATTAGTGAAGCAAATTTTAAGGGTGATATTTATATTATGCAAATGGGTGTATCTGTTGGTACTCATGTAGGTTTAGGTGGCTTATCGATGTACTTTATTGAAAAAGGCGATAGACATGATGGTCTTATATACAATGAAATGAGTTCCTTAATTGAGAAAAAAGATGAAATGCTAAATATGCTTAAAAAATATAGAAAAGAAATGGGTAAATAATGAATTGGAGAACTTTAAAGGGAGAGAAAATCTCTTTTGAACCTTTATCAGATCAGATTTTAGATGAATTTCATACTTATGTCTCTGATGAGGAAGTTTCTAAGTTCATTGGATGGCCATTAACCAAAAATATTGAAGAGTCAAACGCCTATTTAGAAAAGCTTTTTGACAATGAAAAAAATAGTACTCATGAGTATGCTAGTATCAAATATAATGATATGCATATTGGTACAGTGATGTTGTTTAACTTTTCATATGAAGCGAAGAATGTGGAAATTGGTTATGTAATGCATAAAGAGTTTTGGCATCAAGGATTGATGACAGAAGCTGTAAAGCTCATGTTAGGGTATATAGAAAACGATACAGATTTTCATAAGGTATGTGCAAGAGTCGTTAGTGGTAATATGGCTTCGGGAAAAGTTCTTGAAAAAAATGGCTTTGAAAGAGAAGGTGTTTTAAAAGATCAATATTATATTGATGATATATACTATGATGCGTTGTATTATGGGAAAATAATAAATCGGTGATTATCACCGATTTTTTTATTCTGTGATTTCAATGATGTTTCCATCAGGATCTTTTATAGTGCTTTCGTAATAACCATCACCTGTTTCTCTTGGGAGTGTTGTATGGTAACCATCATCCTGTATTAATTTAGTGAGTTTGTCGACTTCTAATTGGCTACCTACTGAAAAAGCCAAATGTGCGATTCCTACAGCTGACATAAAAGATTTTTCAAGGTATCTTTTCGTCATTAGTTCCACTCTAGCTCCAGAATCAAAAGAAATAAAATATGACTCAAAATGCTTTTCCTCATTGATGTATTTTTGGCCTGATACACCATTAAAATATTTACAGTAAAATGCTTTCATAACCTCTAATTGGTTCGTCCATATAGCAATATGTTCAAGTTTCATTGTAACCTCCTCTTAATATAATTTTAATAGAGTTATTTTTTTTGTCAAATTACAAAAAAAGGCCCCAAAAGAAGAAGTTCAAATTGTATAGTATGCGAGTTAAATGAAAGGAGAATGTGATTAAAATGAAGAAACGAATTTTAAGTGTTTTTCTGATACTTCTGTTAGTTATTCCAGCAAACTTTGCTTTTGGTGTCGACCCTGATCAAAGTACTGTAGTAGATGTAGAAGTGTCAGTAGGCGAATTGGACTTTAAAGTAAATGATACAGTATATGATATCACAGTAAATGCTGATGTAGAAGTTATCGAATTTTACCCTGAATATGCTGAGGAACTACTAGATGATTATTTAGTAGAGTTTAAAGTTGGTGATGTTGCAGTTGAATCTGAGGATGAAGGAAATACCTTTGTTATTGACTTAGAAGAACTTGAATTGTTGAGTGAATTAGATGTTGAAATGATTGTATCTGAGGAAAGTGATGACACGAATGATGATTATGATGTTATTGATACTTACACATTTACAATTGATAAATCAATTCTTATCAAGGAAATGTATGTTACAACTGATGAGAATGAATATGATTTAATACCAGAATTTGATATGTATCATGAGACTTATCTAACAGTTCTTGAAACTTCAGAAGAAGATGTAATGATTGATATTGAATTGCCAGAAGTTGATGATGTGAAAGTTTATTTAGATGATGATTCAAACTTGTTCACAAAAGATGGCGATGTGTTTAGTTATGAGATTGATGATGATGAGATTGATCTTCATAATAATGTATTTGAAATTTATGTAGATGTTATGACAAATGACGATCCAGAGGATTGGACAACTGTCTCAACATATAAAGTAGACATTTATGTGGCTACTCTAGAATCCATTCAGGTGAGTGATGACGGAGCAAACATCGAACTAGATCCTGGGTTTGCTGGTAATTTGCTCGATTACACGGCGACTGTTGCATACGATGTAGAGACTGTATCAATTTCCGCACAAGTTGATACTGAATCGGATGCGGTAATTAAAATGATGTTCGATGGTTCCGTTAGCACACCTGTAGCAGTGGAAGAAGATATCAATGATGAAACCTTTGATGTTTATACCGATGACTTCGATTTAGATGTTGGTGTTAATGTCATTGAAGTTGTTGAATTTTTGGATAATGGTCCGGAAGATGATTTTGAAGTGATTTATACTGTTGAAATCGTGAGAGAAGATGCCTTAACATCATTACACTTTAAGTATGATGATGATCCAGACGAAGATGAAGAAGAATATAAGAACCTTTATTTAGAACCTGACTTTGTAGCTGGTACTTATGAGTATGATCTATATGTACCATATGATGTAGAAGAGTTAGAAATGGTCTATGTAGTATTTGATGAAGCGGATGTTTTCCTTGATGGTGATGAATATGATGGAGAAGTAATTGAAGTAGAACCAGGCACAACAACTATAGAGGTTTCTATTGAGGGTGATGATCCATATGTAATTCATTTGAGAAGACCCGTATTAATTAATGATATTACTGCTAATATCGATGATTTTGATTTTGAACCAACAGATTTTGTCTATAATGAAGATGTACCATATGAACAAGATTCAGTAGAGTTTGAAATTGTTGTTGATGAAGGTGTTTCTGTATATGTTAATGATGTTGAACTAGAAGATCCTACAAATGCTGATGATGAGGATTCTTACACTACAGAAGTTGATTTAGACTTTGGCAAGAACACTATTATTATACAGAGTGAGTATGATGGTGTTTATCGTTCATATAAAATTAGAGTAGATAGAGACCATCCAGAGGATGAAGATAAGGATCAACCGAATAGAGATGGTTATACTTATAGACATATGCACTTAGGTATAGATGTTGATGATCATGAAATTACTTTTGATCCTGATGCATATGATAAAATTGTTGGGGCGTTTAAATGGGGTTCTAATCGTGATAATGTGATTACTGTTGAAATAGAAGACGATGACTTCACTTTACAAGTACCTTATTCAGTATATAAGTTTATGGTACAGAGAAAAGTTACTTTAAGATTTACTGATGGTAATGAAGAGAATGACTTTGAGTTTAGTTTGAAAGATCAGAAATTATCAAGAGTTATAAAGGGTCCTAACCACGTTGAAACTGTTATCTTTGACATTGATTTTGATGATCAAGAGGTTGATGAAATCAGTTATCTTTACAGTGACTTCTTTAAACTTCAAAAGATGAACAACGAGGACTTTGAAGAAGATGATAACGACGATGATGATGATGATGACGATAAAAAAATGAATAACAGTAAAAAACCAAACAAGAAATAAGTTTGAAAGAGATGATTAGTCATCTCTTTTTTTGATTTTTTGATTAAATCAAAATGTTGATGTAAATGTGACATTTTGTTAAGAAATTAACGGAGTGTTAATGTTGACTTTCTAATTGATATTCGTTATCATTTAGAAAAGTTAGTTGTCATATTACATAAGAGGCCTTAGTAAGTATCTATATGCTAATTAGAGCTCTCAAGAGTTTCGTATTTTTCATATTAAAATACATTCTAAATAAATATTTTATTGTTAATGTTTTTTAGTTTATGTGAATCATATGATTTATTGTATGAATTACTTGTAAATAACCTTGATGTGGTTAGTAGAAAAGTGGTTTCATAATATTTGGAGGAAAAAATGAATATCTATAGTCGAATGAAGATTAAGTCAAAGATTACATTAATATTTTCTGTGGTCATAACTTTATCTTTACTTATTTCAAGTTTTGCAGCATATAGAACAACAGTAAATATACTTAAGGAAACACATATTGAGAATGAAAAGGATCTTGTTAAACATATTGGAAATGAATACTCACACATTCTAAATAGATATGCCAGTATGATTAACTATTTATCTGAGGACTCAGATGTTTCTTTGAGAGTGAGAGAAAGTTATGATGAAGCTAAACTGCTAGATGAGTTCAAAGGTTTTATGAATTCTGATTCAAATATTTTATCAGTATATTTAGCAACAACTGAGGGGGACTTTTTTTTATACCCACAAATAGATGTATCTGACGAATTTGATGCAAGTATTCGTCCATGGTATGTACAAGCATTGAAAGAAAAAGATGTAATAATAACAAATCCTATTGAGGATGCGATTACAGGTGAGTTGATTGTAACAGTAGCGAAACCAATTTTAGATGGTAACAAAACCATTGCTGTATTAGGTTTGGATTTGTCGGTGAAAGATCTCGAAAAAAATATAGAAAATACGATTGTTGGAGAAAGTGGGACTTTGACCTTAGTGGACAGTGAAGGAAAAGTTGTTGTTGACTCTAAACAAGTAATTGGTGAGGAATTCAGATGGCCAGAATTGCTTTTGGATGTTCAGTCAGGGAATAGGGATATTAAACTATATACAGAAGAATCAAAAGGTCAAACAGATAAGTATTATGTAGTCGGAACAATGGTTGATAATGTGGGGTGGTATGTTCTTGCAAATATTAATGAAGGAGATTTATTGATGCAATCAACCGAAGTTTTATTGGTTGTTTCAAAAATTGGTCTGATTATACTACTTCTTGCAATTGTTATAGCTGTATTCTTTGGTGTATCTTTAAGTAAACCTATTAATAAGCTCATGACTCAGTTGTCGTATGTTAGTAGGGGAAACTTCACTACTTTTGAAGGTATTAATACAGGAGATGAAATTGGTGGGATGTCATCCTCAATGAATACGATGATAGCACAGATTGGGAGTCTAATTCGTAACTTGAAAGGACTAGGAGAACAACTAGGAAGTTCAGCTGAGAGTCTTACAGTAACATCCTATAAAACCAGTGATTCTGCTAATCAAATAAATAAAACGATAGAGGAGATTGCAATAGGGGCTCAAAGGCAAGCAGAATCAACTTTGCTGAGTGCTGAAATAGCGAACAATTTACAAGAGAATATTTTAACTTGTCAACGTCATACTGACTTGATGCTTGCTGATTCAGTAAGAATAGCCACTGTAAAAAATCGTGGTGTGGATGCCCTTAAACAACTTGAGGGAAAGAATGATTCTGTTTCTGAAGCTAATGTAAATATAGATGTGTCTATAACTAAACTAAGTGCTTCTATATCAGAAGTTTCTAGACTGCTTGAATCTGTAATGAGTATTGCAAGTCAAACGAATTTGCTAGCATTAAATGCATCTATAGAGGCGGCAAGAGCAGGAGAGAGTGGAAAGGGATTTGCTGTGATTGCAAATGAAATTCGACTTCTGTCTACTGAATCAAGTCGATTTGCCGACGATATAAAGCAAATGATTGATGCTATAGAGTCTGATTCTAATCAAACTGAAAAAGCTTTGAAAACTGTTAAGTTAATAGCGGATGAGCAAAATAAAGCGCTAGAGTACGTCTCTTCATCCTTTGAAGAGATTGACCAAGCTGTGTGTGGAGTTGAAAATAATATAAGAGAAATGGCCGGAAGTATCGATATATTAAGTGAAAATAAAGAGATAATGATGAAAGAAATTAGTAGCATAGCTGCAGTATCGCAGCAAACTGCAGCTGCAACTGAGGAAGCTGTGGCTGTGATTCAACAGCAGGGAGACGATGTAATGTCTGTTTCTGATTCTGCAGCTGAACTATTTAAGTATTCCGAAAAACTTATAAAGGATATTAATATATTCAAAGTTTAGAATTTACATAATGTATTTACTAAAAGAACACTGTGGTTTTAGAGTGTTCTTTTAGTATTATGTCAGTAGGCGTGTTGATAGCTGGGGATAATCGACTACTCTTTATAGTTATTTTGGGGGTTAAAATGAAAATAGGTAGCTTACGCTACCTAGGAATATTAATCTTGATGCCATATGTTTTCTAGTTCTCTGTAGTTTGGTTCGTAGTTGAAATTTAACTTCGCCATTTTGTGTGTTGTTGGATGTTGGAATTTAACAATGTATTGCCCTCTGCTTCTAGAAGTGGTTTTGTAGGTATAGTGATCGTTTAATAATTTAGTGAGGGTTTCTTTGTTATGACTCAACTCATGTTCCATTTCCTTTTTTTCTTCAAGGAACCTTTCTCTTGATGTTTCCTTAATCATTGCTCTGCTTTTGTCGTGCATATGACACGTGTTGTGATTCTTTTGACTCATTTAACCGCCTCCTTATATTAAATGCATACCCGATGATTTTTTGCTTAAACATGAAGTTAATAGCACTTTTGGTCCTATCTAGGAGATGATATATGATATGATTAATTTATTCCGGAAGAAGTGAGGTATCGAATGAATTTAAAGTCATACATAGAATCAGTAATAGAATATGTTGAAGTGCATTTAGAGGACAAATTATCTGTAGATATTATTGCAAGTAAAATTGGTTATTCAAAATTTTACTTGCACCATATCTTCAAAGTTTATACAGGCATGACCATTATGTCGTATGTCAGAAAGAGACGAATGGAATCATCGTTGTATGATCTACAAACTGGCTTACGAGTGATCGATATTGCAATTAAATATGGTTATGGCTCAGAAAAAGCATTCTCCCGTGCATTCTCTAATTATTTTGGTAATACACCGAGTAACTATAGAAAGGGTGTTTTACCAAAATATAGTAAAATGTCTGTGTATGAAATAAAACTACCAGAGAAGGAGTGGATATTAATGATTAAAGACTATTTGAGTGATATAAGTTATGAAAACATAGGACCTTTAACAGTTATTAGCGGTGTTAGAGTTTCTAAAGAACCAGAGGAAGAAATTATTCAAAAGATGAATACATGGAAAGAACAACATGGTGTTAAGTCGAGTAGAGCATTCGGATTTGATTCGCCAGTGAGTGAAGAGGAAGCCGAAAAAGGGTACAGGGGCTATGAGTATTGGTTGGTTCTTGATGAAAAGATTGATATTGAAACAGGTGAATTCATATTAAAAGAAATTCCTGCTTACAAATATGCGACCTTACGTGTTACAGATCCATTTGAAAATCCTATGGAGAAAATACCTAATGCGTGGAAATGTATGGTTGCGTGGCTAGAAGAAAATATAACTGAAATACTTGATATAGAACAGAAACTTGATTGCCTGGAAGAAGTGGTAGAAATCGATCAGGTGACTTATATGGATATTTTTGTTCCGATTTCATGTGTAAAGTAGAATAATTAGGATATAAAATACTCTGAAAGGAGTATTTTATTATGTTAGGAGCATTTTCATTAAGTTTGACTGTTAAAGATATTAGAGCATCAAAAGACTTTTATGAGTTACTTGGATTTGAGATTTTCCATGGAGATATTACACAGAAGTGGTTAATTTTAAAGAATGGTGATGTTACCATTGGTTTATTCGAGGGGATGTTTGAGAGAAATATTATGACTTTTAATCCTGGTTGGAACGATCAAGCGGAGGAAGTTAATCCATTCAAGGATGTTAGAATGTGGCAAAGAGAATTAAAAGATAAGGGGGTAGAGTTCATAGATGAAGTAGATGAAACAACTGAAGGACCAGGAAATTTCATTATATTAGATCCTGATGGAAATCCAGTAATGTTGGATCAGCATAGATAAAAAAGTCCTCGTAATGAGGACTTTTGAATTAATTATTATAAAATAAACTACTTGTAGAAAACTCAGGATCACAAGTTACTTCTATACCTAAACTTCTAAGAGTGTTCTCATTATTGGCATTAAGCATAACAGTTGAATGTGACTCGCAGTTTCTTAAATCACTTAAGTGATCTAATGCCACTTGAGCGATAGGATTGAATGCAGCACTTATAGACAGTGCGATAAGTACTTCTTCTAAATTAAGAAGAGACTTCTTGTTGCCCATAGATTCAGTTTTTAAATGAATAATAGGATTTAAAATTGCTGGTGAAAGTAAATGAACATCGTCTGAGATACCAGCATGGTTTTTAAGTGCATTGATAACACACGCTGCTGTAGCATCCATTGCTTTACCATTTTTTCCAGTAACAATTTCTCCGTTACTTAATTGTAGAGCCATAGTTGCAATAGCAACATCACTAGTAATCGTTTTTGAAAGTTCTTCAGCGTATTCTCTTGCTGGCTCAACTACTATACGATCAGTTGCTTTTAGTAGAAGTTCTTCCATAATCATCTTAGAACGATTATAAGTGTCTATGTCGCAAAGTCCTTTTTTATATTCAATACCTGTTTTAAAGTATCTTCTTATAATTTCTTGTTTAGATGCTTCCTGTACCGTTTCATCATCAGTAATACCAAAGGCAATTCTATTAACGCCCATATCAGTAGGTGATTGGAACATTGATTTAGTGCCTGTTATTTTTTCAAGAATTCTTTTTAGAACAGGGAAACTCTCTATATCACGGTTATAATTTACTGCTACTTCATTGTAAGTATCTAAATGGAAAGAATCTAACATATTAACATCTTTTAAGTCAACAGTAGCAGCTTCATAAGCTATGTTAACAGGGTGTTTAAGTGGTAAATTCCATACAGGGAATGTCTCAAATTTTGAATAACCAACTTTTTTACCGCGCTTGTTTTCATGGTATAGCTGGTTTAAGCAGGTTGCAAGTTTTCCACTACCAGGACCAGGTGCTGTTACAACAACAATTGGTTTAGTTGTTTCGATATATGGGTTTTGTCCATAACCTTCATCACTTACAATAACATCGACATCTGTAGGATAGCCTTTTGTAGAACGATGTTTATAAACCTTGATACCTTTTTGCTCTAACTTATTAATAAATACTTTTGTTGCCGGTTGGTCATCAAATCGTGTAATAAGGACACTGTTGATTTCTAAATCATAGCCTCTTAAATCATCTATTAGTTTCAAAACATCCATATCGTAAGAAATACCAAAGTCGCCTCTGATTTTATTTCTTTCTATGTCACCAGAATAAATACATATAATGATCTCTGATTGATCTTTTAACTTTTGTAAAAGTTTAATTTTTGCATTTTCATCAAAGCCTGGTAAAACACGCTTTGCATGCATATCGAATATTAGTTTACCACCAAATTCTAAGTACAACTTGTCAAATTGCTCTACGCGTTCAAGTATGAACTTAGATTGTTCTTCCAAATACTTCTGAGAATTAAAACCTGTTTTCATATATACCTCCATTGTCTCTGTATATTATGCCATAGATAGGAGGTATGCTCCAGTATATTAGTGTTTTTTTGTAGGAAATATTGATATGATTTTTTATGTTGTAAGACTTTTACATAAATCTATTATCTATTTGTAGTATATTGGTAAAAAAAGAAGTCTGATAAGGCAAAAGTATTTCGTGACACAAAGTATTATTACATAGTATAATACTATTGGATGTTAATATAACGAGGGGGAAAAAATGATGTATCCAGATTCAAAAAAAGAACACTTTGTTGAAAATATATTTGGTAAAGAAGTAGAGGATTCGTACAGATGGATGGAAGATGAATCAAACGAATCACTTGAAGGTTGGATAGAAGAGCAGAATGCATTAACACAATCTATTCTAAGCAAAACTGGCAATAAGAATGATATAAAAACTCGATTAGAATCACTATACAATTATTCGAAGTATGATGATGTTAGGGTTGTTGGAGAAAACATCATTTTCCAATACAATGATGGTCAAAATAGTCAGAGTATTTTTTTCATTCAGAAAGGTTTGAATGGGATACCAAAGGTTCTGATTGATCCAAACACATTATCAGAAAATGGAACAGTATCTATCGATTTAAACGGTGTATCTAAGGACAATAGATATATTTCATATTTGCAGGCGTCTGCAGGTTCTGATTGGCATGAGGTTAGAGTAGTTGATTTACATACAGGTGAGTTACTGGAAGATAAATTGGAATGGGTAAAGTTTACTTTGGTCTCTTGGAAAGGGAATGGTTTCTATTACTCTGCATTTGATAAGCCTGAAGAGGGAAAAGTTCTATCTGAAAAAAATACTGATATGAAAATCTTTTATCATGTATTAGGCGAACCTCAATCAAAGGATGAAATGATTTATTCAGATCCTAAGAATCCTTTAAGATACCATATGGCTTATGTAACTAAAAATGAAAAGTCCTTGATACTAGCTTCAAGAGAAGGGACTTATGGAAGCGAAATTAAAGTTCTTTCAGATGGTGGTTTTGTAACTGTATTTAGTGGTTTCGATACTCAGCAAATGTATATTGGGTCAAAAAATGAATATGTATATTTTGTTTCAGATGAGAATGCAGAGAATATGAAAGTAGTAATGTTAAATACTTTGACATTAAAAGTATCAACTGTTATTGAAGAATCGAAAGATAATATTCAAGATGTCTACATAGAAAAAGATAAACTGATTGTCATCTATTTAGTGGATGTAAAGTCGGTAGTAAAAGTTTATAGTCTTGAAGGTGATTTTGAGAATGAGATTAAATTACCTGGTATAGGTACACCATTCAATTTCACTTCTTCAGATGATTACAATAAAATCTTTTTTGGTTTTACATCTTATATTCAACCTACAAGTTTTTATATGTATGATTTTAGAAATCAATCAACTACAGTATTTAAGACTTCGAAAGTCAATTATGATATTTCTGAGTATACTACGGAACTGATTTTTACTAAAAGTAAAGATGGTACATTGATTCCATCCTTCGTGACATATAAAAAGGGGTTAATTCTAAATGGTAAAAATCCTACTATGTTATATGCATATGGTGGATTTAATTCTGCGGTTAAACCGAATTTTAAACCATCAGTTATATATTTCATTGAACAAGGTGGTATTCATGTAGAAGCGGGGATTAGAGGCGGTTCTGAATACGGAGAAAAATGGCATAAGGATGGTATGCTATTTAATAAGCAAAATGTGTTTGATGATTTTATTTCTGTGGCAGAAGCCCTAATTGAAGAAAAGTATACTTCTAAAAAGCATTTGGCTATATCGGGCAGATCAAATGGTGGTTTATTGATGGGGGCTGTAGTTAATCAGAGACCTGACTTATTTTCAGTTGTTTTTCCAACAGTTGGTGTTATGGATATGTTAAGGTATCATAGATTTACAATTGGTTGGGGATGGGCAGTAGAATATGGAAATCCAGATGAAAAGGAACATTTTGATAACGTTGTTAAATATTCACCGCTTCATAATATTGAATCAAAGGATTATCCTGCAATAATGGTTTTAACAGCAGATCATGATGATAGAGTTGTACCTGCTCATTCATTTAAATATATTGCAAGATTACAAGAAAAAAACACTAGTGATAATCCTACTTTGATCCGAATAGATAAAAATTCTGGACACGGGGCAGGAAAGTCAACAGAAAAGCTTATTGATGAAAATGTTGATATATTTACTTTTCTATTTAAATTCATATAAAAAACCCACTGATGATTCAATGGGTATAAAAAACCCATGGTGTATTTCATCATGGTTTTTTAGTATTTAGCTAACAGTTTCATCATTTTCAGTGAGTTCACTTAAATTGTCTACAACATCTTTTAATGACTCAATGTGAGAGGATGCAGTTCCAATTGATTTAAGCATTCTATCAATTCTTGACTTTGTCTTTTCCATGATTATATGAGTCTTATGAGAGTTATCAACGACATCTTCTATACCTGATTTTATCTGATGACTTTCATCCTGAATTTTGTTGATATCATTGTTAAGTAAATGCATAAGCTCTTCGTTGGTTTGGCTTATCTCTGCGATTTCATTAACACCGTGTGTTACATCGTTAATGATTTGATTTTGATTGTCATTTAGTTTTGCTAATATTGACATTTCATCACTAACAAGTGTTGTATTGGTATTTAATATTGCAATATTTTCTTTTGTTTTTTCGGTCAATTGTTTGGATTCCTGTGCAAGTTTTTTTACTTCGTCTGCAACTACTGCAAATCCTTTTCCGTGTTCTCCAGCTCTTGCACTCTCTATTGAGGCATTAAGTGCCAGCAAATCAGTTTGTTCTGCAATCTCTTCGATAGCAGCAGATAATGAAAATATGGTAGCAGTCGCTTGTTGCAACTTATCAACATTATGTAATACCTCATCTGTTTTTTCGTTTACTTTCAATCCGTTGTTCTCTAATTGTATAAAATCATTTGTAATTTGCTTTATCTTTGTACTTTCCTGTAGAAATTGGTCATTTAATTTGCTAGAAAGATCTGAAACAGAGTTGATATTACTATCAATTTGATTAATGGAAAGATGTTGCTGATCTGTTGTATTAGATGTATTTTTAGCTGTGTCTAGTACGTTTATAGAGTCGTGATCTAATTCCCTAGAAGTATCTTTGATTGTTCCATAGGATGTCATCAACTCCTTATGGCTTGATTTTAACTCTGATGTTGTTAAATTAATAGAATGCATCATTAACTTTTGATGATCAAATGCTGTTGTTATACTATCTATCTGTTTCCTGTTTGACTTTTGATAACCGTAAATTCTATTGGCAATTAAAACATTGGAATTAACTATCAAAATCATAATAAAAATCATCAAAACGTATGAAAGAATAGAGCTACTTGAAGCAAGACCAGATTGAAGGTCTATAAGTGTTTTTGCTATGACAATAATTAGTTGAACACTCGAGTTAATCCAGGTATACAGTCTTCTACCATATAATGCAAAAGTCACACTAAATGGAATATAAAAAGCGTAGATTGTAATTACTTCCGTCGTGATAAATATGGCCGTCCATGCTAAAAGAAAAACAACAGATACGATTATACCTGGTGTGCAAACATTTGGATTTTTCTTGAAGAGTAGATATGCCACTATTACTGATCCGGGAATAAAAATGACAAATCCCATAAGTGTTAATAAACTTCTTGCCCCAATATAAGCTTGATAGCTTATGGCAAGTGTTGATAATAAGGCGATGAGTGTACTTATGATAAGTAGCGATTGGTTAATTCTTTTGATGTAATCATTCGTCTCCATTGTGATATCTCCTTTGATTTTTGTATATCTTAAGTTATATCCAAATAATGAAATGATAAACTTAAATTTGACTGATAAATTAATTTACTTAATGAATAGAATAAGCGCTTGGTTTCTTAGAGATATAATCATTATGAAATCTTACCATTTGAAGTCAAATATGTTTGATTCCAATTTGTAGGACGGCTTAGCTTGTAGACTGCTTTCAAGTGGATCAGAAATAGATTATATGCGGCATTTATTAAAGTTTGAATTTTGAATTGTAGATTTGTTAGTAGTATAATATTACTGGTGCTTAAAATATTGGAAATAACCTATTTAAGTTTTGATATATAATCGTAATCACATTAGTAAAACGTGATGTAGTGAATGAATCAGATAGTTGTTTAGGGTGTTGAAAGTGAAGTAATCAAAGATAAAGGAATGATGGGAGAGATAGACAAATGGAAAAGAGATTGTATATATTTGATATTGATGATACGTTGCTTATTGATAATAAACTGAGTGACCATACAATAACGGCTTTAGATATTATTAGAGAAAAGGGTCATAAAATTGCAGTTAACACAGGACGTATGAGAAGTATTGTTGATCAAAAAATATTAGATTACTGTGATTATTCAATATGTGCAAATGGAGCAACCTTTCACGAGGGTGATAAGGTTGTAGATCAGGTAATCATTGAAGATAATATAAGTAAAGAACTGTTAGAGCTGACACAAGATCTGGATGTTGCTGTTGCTTTTAGAAATGATTCAGGCTACCATATTCCTTATAATTTAAAGCTGGCTTTAATATTTGAGAAGAAATATAATGAGGAGTTTTTAGAGAGGGTTTTTCAAAGTGTTGACGTGAATGGTAGCTATAACTATTTTGTATATACAGCTGATAACATGATACCAGAAGCATTAGCTAATTTTACTAAAAAACATAGATTAATAGTATCGCCTTCTTTAGATGGTGCCTTTGATATTTTTAATTCCAAGATGATAAAGGGAGATCGACTAGATGAGTTAAGAAGAAAATTGCCTGGTTATGAGTTTATTGGTTTTGGTAATAGCGAGAACGATATGAGTTTTTTAGTCAAGTGTAACCAAGCGTATTATCTAAGCAATTGTGGTGGCGATAATGATTTTATTACTTATATACCTCAAAATGATCACAGCATACTTGATGTAATCAAATCGATAGAGGTGGTGTCTTGAAAGAATGGTATTTTGAAACAAAATATAGATTCTTCAATTTCTTAAAACGGTATGAAGAGACAATAAAAAAAATATTTGTGGTTGTGGTCATAGTAGCCATTGTTCTATATTTGTATTATCTTCAACCGTTAGTTGCAAAAAGTGAGATGTTTGCACCAATTAGTGAAATATTTTCAATTGCCTTAGGATTCTTTTTAGCAACTTCTCTACATATTTTTAAGGATCGATTTAAGAAGGTTTTTGAAGATGAATTAAAGGTGAATCATTCATATTCTCAATTAAATAAACAGTACCAGAATCTTTATGACTATTCGATTAACAATAATAAAGAGCAAGTCTTTAAGTACCATTGTATCTTTGCAAATACTGAAAATAACTTATCACTGAATGACATCATAATTGAAGATGAAGCGGTACAGTTTGTTCCGCCTGTATTTGTGGAGCAACATATCAGTCAATTGATTTCATGTCATAAAGCCAGTTATGTTACAAATAGTATGTTGTTAAGATTAAAGGGTGCACATTTTGATAAAGAAAATAGGAAATTAGTTTTAAAGACCATGAGAACAAAGAATATTTATAGCTTATGTATGAATAGAGCGTGTGATTATTCTGTTGATGGCTTAACTTTAAGACAACTCTATGAGAGTTTTCCACGTATTACATCACTAGAAGAATCTGTTTTTTCTAATCATATTGGTATTCAAATATTGATTAGATCTAAGGATGGATATATTGCCTTAGTAAAAAGAAAGTTTGATTCAACGGTATCTAAAAATGGTTTGTGTGCCTCTTTTGCCACAAAATACAGTACTAATGAAGTGACCGGATCAAAGAACAAAGATACTAAATCTTCTTATAGAGTGACAACAGATATTTTATTGAAGTGGATCTTAGATAAACTTAATGCGAAGTTTGCCAATAAAGGAGCTTTTACATTTGAGCGATCTAATCTAAAATTTCTAGGATTAGGACAAGAACTGTATGAATGTGGTCGACCTCAAATGTTTTTTATGTATGATACTATGAAGAACCGTTCAGAGTTAGAAGAAATACTGGACTTAGATGATAGTTCTAATAACAATTATAACAGTGAAACAGAAATGTATTATGTAAAGCCAAAAGACATTGAGTTTGATAAGGAAACCAGATGTACAAGTTTGGTAAATTATTATTATAAGAATAAGATAATAGATAAGAATGTCTTTAAATTAATAGAAGATGCATGTCTAGCGAGTATTTGGCATATGGCATACTACAACAATCATAGGATCTGTGATTATTCTGACAGATTCTAATTTCTTTGAAGTAATATGTTTACATATTGTAAAAATAAATTGGAATAAGGAGAAAAAATCTCTTCAATAACAAAAGAATTATTCTAAATGTGAAAAGTGGGTATATATAAGATGAAAGAAGGTGATATTGTGAGGGTTAGATTAGAAGAAAAACTTCTCAACTATATGCACGATCACCAAAAAGACACCATTATGTTGAAGTTGATTCATGATGACTATAGCGGTTATGACATTAATTCTAAACATCCAAGAATTCGTTATCATACGCCTCGTCATCCAGAAAATTATGATGTTTTTACAGTAAATGATATAACTGTCTATGTAGAAAGAGGTATTCGTGCTGTAGATGAAGAATTACTTTTCACAGATGATAAGTTACTAGGCATTCACAGATGTCATGTGATGGGACTCGAACTAGTTACTGATCATGTTAGTCAGACTTACGGACCAGACTAAAAGAAGGATATATTCCTTCTTTTTTTATATCCCCTATTTTTGAGGATATTATTTTGTATATAGAAATTTCAATTTAAGTCTAATGTAATAATATACTCGTCATCTTTGCTCACACTAGATATTCGTATGATACCTAGTTATATAACTACTAAATACATTTGTAGCATTAATTTTTATACTCTTTTTCATAAGACTTTCTTATCTTTTTTTACGATCATAATACCTATCAATGTGTTGTTGAATCTGGTATTGACTTAAGAATATCTATAATTTGTTTAAAATCAGGTGCACTACGAATTTTATATTTTTTTTCATTAACCATCAGATATTGATCGTTAAGGATTAATAGTGATTTTTCATATTCCTCAAAACGTATCTTCATATGATAACCGTGACCTGGTTGTTGTTCGTAAGGTAATTCATAATCATCAGAGAGTGGAGAAACATTTATTTGACTAATGATGTCAAATATTTCTAAGTAAAATTCTTCTTCGGTCACATGATATATAGATGCAACAGCATGGCAAGAAGTAGAAGGCTCAACAATTATTTCTTTTACTTCTGATGATGAAAACCCTAGAACTTCATCAACAGAAAGTGTATTTAGATTAGCTATGAAGATAAAAGTAACCAAAATAAACACGACTATAAGTATCTTACGCATAATTTCTCCGATCAATTAATACTAAGGTATATGAAATCCTCTAACTTGGTCATGTTAAAGGAAGTTTATTGAGTATCATTATTACATTTCAATATCGTTAAATACTGTTATATTTTCAAATAATAATTTACTTGATTATTACAGCTCTCATCTATATAACAGTTGAGAACCGCTAAATGTTACAGAAAGAAGAATTTTTTATCGATTTAGTATTCTCACTAGACATTACGTAGAATACATTTTTATGTTATCATTTAATTGTGAACTATGGAAATATTTGTTTTTATCTTAAAATAAATTACCGGATGTCTTGCACATAAATTATTTTAGAAAATTAGTCAGATTTTAAAGTATTAGACTATTGTGAAAAAACATGATTATGAAGAGAAAACTCTGTGAAACAAACAAGTGGGAGGTTCTTATGGGATTTATTATTGGTTTAATAATATCGGTAGTTGTTGCTTCTGTATGTTCTACGGTTGCTACTAACAAACATAGATATGGGGTAGGATGGTTTATTGCAGGTCTTATATTTGGATTTTGGGCCTTACTTGTAATTGTAATTTTAGGAGACCCAACTCAAGTTGATAATTCGCCTAGAAGTGGTTCTTCTGAATACAATCGTTATAAATATGAAGATTATGATTAGTAAATATCATTAGATAGGGATATTTACGCTAATATCAACCAACACAATATTTAATTAGAAAAGTCAAAGAGACAAGAATCTATTTGAAGATCAGAAGATTATAGGGGACTGAGTATGTCAGAGTGGATTAAAGAATTTGGAAGAATAAAAGCATTTACTATACTGTTTTCTATTATGATAATACTTATGACAGTCGTATTATTTTATTTCGATTATCATATGAATCACTTTATCTATGAAGGTGAAGCATATTCGTTAGATGGATATTACGATTACGGATGGCATTTGGTAAGTGAAAATGACAATACTATCAAAGTTTCAGAAGCGGATGGAAAGCGATACTTCACGCCTCTCAGTGATTTAACTATATCCATAGATGAAAAAAAGTATGAAATCTATCATGACATGGATTTGAATTTATTTATAGATGTTAACGGTAAGACTGTCAACGTGAAGCGTATATATGATTTGATTATATCAAATGGTGAAACCAAGTTTTCGCTGTATTTAATAATTCTCTACATATTTATAGTTGCATCATCATGTATGTTTATAATAGTCCCTGAACAAACGTGGAAAACCAAAATGAAGTTTGTAACTAAAGGGGGAGAACCTACTGAGTTTTATCTAGGAGTTACAAGATTAACAGGTGTTGCAATATTAATCATTACATTACTATATCCTTTGATTTTGGTTTAGAAACGGATTGTTTTATGATTCTTTGTAACATCATATTTCGAGTAAAAGTCAACTGTAATCCAGTGCTGAATGGTGGAGATTATCATAAAAGAGTGCGTTTAAGTGGTTCTAATTAGTGGCTAAGCTAATCAGTATTACTTTATTGAAAGGAATGTTATGGATAATATTAATCAATTTTTGGATGATATAATAGAGAAAAAGTTTGCAAGAATTATTGATTGGGTTCAGAATACTTTTCCTGAACGAATATTGAAAGTTAAGTGGAATTAACCTATGTTTATTCATCGCGGTACATATTATTGCATTCAGTGATACTCACGGATTAAACTATAAAGCTATAGGATGTGTAGATGAAGATCAAGAATATATGCTTTATTTATGTAAATTGAAGTATAAGAAGGAATTTGGTGTAGGAGTTAAAACCTTTGGAGATTATTGCTTATGCTAATACTATGGAATATTACACAAAAAATGACTTAGGAGATGAGCATGGGGAACTGATCTCGCAGGAATACTTTTTGAGTAGATCTGCCATTAATATTGTTTTTCTATTTAATGGTGATGTTCATCTTTAAATGAGTGTAAATTATTCTAATATGTTGAGAAAAATTTATTTTTATTTATGCTATTATTTGGAACTTAAGAGTACAATTATTATATAGAGTTTTTATCGCATTATTGACTATAGCGCGTATACAGATTATAAATACAAATAGAAACAGAAATGGAGGATACTTGTGAGAAAGATAATATATGAGTCTTTTTTTCGTCGTTATTTGGTTTTGTGGATTTTATTTACGCTAATTCCAATTATAATTGTCATAAGTGGAACCGACAACTTATTCCTAAAGTTAGTGGCATTACCCAATAATATTATTCTCTTATTTCTGGTGGTTCAAAATGCAGAGCATAGACGAGCACTTAGATGTTTGCAAAGAGAGTATCCTGAGATAAGCAGTAAAAAATACTTGAAGTATTTTGGCATTCTTTATAAAAGAGATAGAATAGAAATGCATAATACAATAGCTAACAATCCAGAAACTGCAAAGATTATTCAGAATCATAAAAGGGTAATTTTTTTTCAAATATGGACACTTACCTATTTTATTTTGTTTTCAATTTTTTATTGGATGTAAAAAATTGAAGCGATTAACTGGTTTTAATTTAACATTCCATGTATTATTTCGTCGATAAGTTGGAATATGTATACTGTATAAATATGGGACATTTAGTGATATAATATGAAAAAATATGTCTAGATGGCTTTTATGGAGTTTGTTTTAAACTTGATTATAAAGTGTTTTTACTGCGATTTTATTTGCACTTACCCATATGGTCTGATGTGTGGAGCTGTGCAAGATAGTAATCGTGAGTGTAAAGTCTTAACATATAGATAATAGATGAAAACACACTGATTGTGATATGTAATAAAATGAAATTAGATATTTTTAATCTAGGTGATTCATTTGTGAATAATTAATGGAAAGATAAGAGTAATGAGGTATCCGTGTTTTAATGAAGAAATGTTAAAGGGGATTATTTCAGCAAGTAAAGGACCTGTTTCATAGTTGCTACGTAAAACCGTTCCAGTTTTGCTTACGATATATCTAGAAGATCATAATGGAGTAATTTTGTCTGGTACACCTAAACTTAAGAGAACCGGTGTAATTGCATTTAATTGTCAGCAATGCAAACAAAATATTGTTGAGTATTAAGCGATATCCTGTTCATATACAACTTATACATCACTAAGTTCAAATTTTTTGAGTTTAATTTTATATTTCAATACGGCATACATCTTGAAAGTATTTATCTCTTAAAATGATGTTGAGCAAAATACAACTGAGCCATTGCAAGCTTGCTTTATCGAGTTGCTATGACTTAGTTTTTTTTATTTCATTTACATAGTGTTCTAACAAATCAGGTTGAAGAACTGTAAATTTTTTTGCGTTATAGCTAAGTAAGTTATTATCAAAAAATTCTTTCAATGAACGGTTTAAGCTTCGTCTTGGAGCATTTGTGTCTTGTATGAGTTTGGCTTTAGTCAGTTTATTGATTGTGCCGGCATTATAATGTTGATAAATGGAAATGAGAATACGTTCACGGAGAGTCATACTTGCTAACGAAAAAGCCATTGAGTTGGCTTGCATAAAACATTGCTCTAGAAGATCAATAATAAAGAGTGTGAAAGTAAAATCTTCTTTCATCCATTGTAATACGTAATCCTTATGTAGTTTTATGACGGTACAATCTGTAAGAGCTATTACATTTTGTGTTTTTAGTTCGGAGTTGAAGATTTCTAATATGCCAAATGTATCACTCGGCTTGTGAATGCGTAAGGCTAGTTTTTGTCCTTGGTAAGTGATCATACTAACTTCTACAGTTCCTGATTTGAGTGTAAATAAATACTCGTTATCATCTCCTTGCATGATGATGTTGTCATTTTTTTTATAATTTACTTCAAGAAAATGTTCCTTTATTGAATCAGGAATATTTATCGAATTTAAAAACATAGTAACCTCCATTTAGCAAATTATAGCACAAATTTACAAATGAGTCATATGACCTGTTTTTTCTATGAGAAGTGTACTATATTTAGAGATAGTACAGGGAAAAAGCATTTGGCTCACTTGGAGCAGATGCAATAGGCATATCAGCAGTGATGTAATAATAGCGCAAATATCCTTGAAACGAACATACTTGTTATTTCATGTATAGTATATATAGAAACGGGATACAGAAGGAAAAGTATTCTTATGAAATTTAGTAGCTATTGCTTACAAGTCAATAAATGAGTTTTGTAGATATTTAAGAGTAATTATTGAGGAGTTTTGAAAGGTGGAGTAATAGATGAATAATAATGATATATTGTTTATGAGTGAAGCTATTAGGATGGCAAAGGAAGCACGTGATAATGGTAATGAGCCTTTTGGGGCAATTTTAGTAAAAAATAATGAAGTAGTCATGCGAGCGTCTAATCAGATACATTCAGCTTGTGATCCTACACATCATGCAGAAATAGGTCTAATCAGATCGTTTTGTAGTGAAAATAATATTGATGATTTAAGTGAATATACGTTATACACTAGTTGTGAACCATGTTGTATGTGTGCAGGAGCAATGGTTTGGAGCAAGTTGGGAAAGATGGTCTATAGCGTAACTCATGCCCAATTAGCAGAAATTGCAGGAAGTAATATTATGATATCGTCAAAAGAGATATTTGAACATAGCCCTAATAGACCAGAAGTTGTAGAACAATTGTTAAATGAAGAGGGGCTTAAAGTTTTTGAAGCATATAAATTTTAAGAATGTAAAAAGATGATTTACTAATGGTACCCTATTTAATCTATATGATTAGTAGCACTTATACTTCTATGTTGGGGATAGACAATAAACTATCACCTTAAAAATTTGAATTTAATTGGGATGATAGTATTGTAGTTAAAGTTTTAATAAAAACCGCTAAAAATGTAATTTACATGACTAGCGGTTTTATTGATTTATAGTGTTTATGCCATTAATCAAATTATCAATGCTTGGTGCGGCAGGATAAAACCAATGTATTCTGTAGTTGAAAAGTCGCTGTTGATGATCTTTAACATTTGTATGAACCTTCACCAATTAATGGAATTGCGAAGTGCTTAGTAGTATAATTGTGGTGGGATGTAAAATTTCGAAGAAAAAGTTGATTAAGGCTTTGAAAACATAGAACATAAGTTAAGTGTGAGACGGGGCTTTATATAATGTTATGAGGAGGTAAGGATGGATAGAAAAATGAAGATTAGGTTTGGAGTTGCTTTTACAGTAACTGTTTTAATAATCATACTTTTTCTTCTTGTCTATACAGATTTAACTGATAATGAAGGAACACAGTTGGAAATACCCGAAAAGGAAGTTGATGTGACTGAAATTATTGAGGATCCTTATGGGTATGCAAAAGAAGTTGATATAGTCGAATATCTAGGGGACTATGAGGGCGTAAAGGATATCATAGCAACGACGTATCCTGATACTGTAGTATACTTATATGATAATGAAATACTGATCAAAGCTGATGGTCAGTTTGGAACATTGATCCATAATGATTACAGGATATTGAAGTTTGATATCCTTACATCAGAAAGTAAGATAGGCTATATCGTAGAAATAGAGAAAGGCATAACCGCACTTTATACATATGATTATGACTTAGATGAAATCTGTGGATTCCAGGTAACTGAAGGAGAAGAAGTGATTAGAGATATGTCTTGGATAGACTCGGGCAATCTTTTGGTTATAGTAGGTGCTGAAGATGATCAACATGGTATTTACACATTCGACCTTACAGAAAAAGAACTGATGTTGGTTAATGAGCCTCTTGAGAATGAGACTTTCATAGGGCTGCGTCAAAATAGTAGAGATTATATTGGCATATGGATAAGAGTTTGGGATGAAGTTAAAAGTGATCAGTTTCAAGACCTTGTTGTACATTTTAAAAAGGATGACTATTCTACTAACTATTGGTACAGAGAAGAAGGTGAAATCAATTACATAAGTGAAGTCGATAGTTTCGATGATTTGATGAATGATGATGCATACGAAATAGTGGCTGAATATGATGACATAAAAGTGTACAGGTTTGACTGGGAGAAGATAGGCATTGAAGTAAACGGAAAAAAGATGATACTAGATGAATACTCTCATTCTATCCAATTATCGCCTGATAAATCAAAAATATCATTAGTTTCGGGTGAGCAGGATGCCTGGTCTGGTATGTACATATTTGATATTGAAAAGAGAAGTAAAATTAGAGCAGTTGATGTCAATATCTACGGAGCACCCAAAGAAGCAGTTTGGGTTGACAACGAAAGGCTACTCTTCATATATGGTTATCCTGCTGGTCATTTCAGCATTGGAGGCAGTGTATATGAGTATAATGTAACAACTGGTGAAAAGCGACTTGTCAAGAAAAGTGAAGGAAGAGGGGAATTTTTTAATCTGAATAAGAAGGACGGACTGATTGAGGTGTCAGCAAGGACTTATAATGAGGAGTTTACACGAAGTATTGTTGATTCAATTCTAATTGATGATGACTACAAGACAATAGAGAACGATCCCACGATATTAACAAATAGAGATGTCGGTTTCACTGGTAATTTTGATGAGGTAGACAAGTATTTCGTTATACATGATATAACCAATGATAGAAGGCTTATTAGCTCGATGGATGGTTATCTTCCGGCTGAGTCTCCTGCATCTACATTTAAGATACTCCATACTCTAATAGGTCTTGAAGAAGGTGCAATAGATCCAGATGATAGTTTGAGAAAGTGGGATGGAGAAGTCAGGGAGGTAGAAAGCTGGAATAGGGATCATACTCTTAAAACAGCCATTGAAAATTCTGTAGTATGGTACTTTAGTGAGGTGGCGAAGGAGATCGGGAAAGAAAGAATGACCTGGCACCTCGATAAAGTCGGTTATGGATATTACGATGAATTAATGAATCAATCAAGCAACATTGAACGATTTTGGCTCAACGGAACTCTATCAGTTTCCGGAAATGATCAAGTGGAATTTATAACAAAGCTTTATAAGGGAGAGCTTCATTTCAAGAAGGAACATTTGGAACTTGTGAAAGAGTTAATCATTCAGGAAAAGAGTGATTCATATATTCTGGCAGGAAAGATTGGTACGGCTGTTGATTGGCAAAAAAATGATGTTGGTTGGTTTATGGGATATGTGACAAGTAATGGAATTGAGTATGCTTTTTCAGCAATGGTTGTCGGTGAAAAAATGGATGGAAATGAAGCTAAAAAGTATACTAAAGAAATGCTTCTGGAACTAGGAATTCTTGAATGAACATTTGAAAAATCGATGTAACCAAATATATTCTGTAATATTAAAACCAGTTATACTGAGTGAATAATAGAGTTAGAGTTTTGATTTGTGCATAATTTATGTGTTAAATCTAATCTTTAAGTTTAATGGTGTATAATGTTACATTCGATGTTGAGACTAATGCTTTAGACAGTAAATATTTAGATAATGATAACTGCAACAATTGTATAATCGATTTTGATAATTGAGAGTAGGTTTGATTTGTCTAGAAATACTTTAGCTGTAATATTATGATATAATTTGATTTTGATACTGTTAGATAAATAGAAATAGCTTTATGCCAGTTGTACTGCGACTGGATCTTTTAGTCATTTTTAATTGCAAGAAGAACTTATTGTTTTCAGAGTTAGAGTAAATATTGTATCATGTTAGTTGTTTTAGAATTTAGAAGAAAGGGGTAGTATTTGTGGTTATAACATTGTGTGGGAGTGCTAGATTTAGAAAAGAGATTGATGAAGCTCAAAGAGATTTAACGCTTAAAGGTCATCTTATATTTACAATTGAAAACCTTGGAACTATGGAAATCACAGATGAAGTGGAATCGATACTTGCTGTAACACATCGAAAGAAAATAGAATTGTCTGATGCTATTTATGTGATTAATGTAAATGGATATATTGGAGAAAGTACTTCTAATGAAATAAAGCTTGCTAAAAGAAAAGGTAAAGAAGTAATTTATTTAGAGTAGAATCTTTATGTGGCTATTATGATTTACTGATTACGTTGATTAAATGTTGGATTTAATAAAATGCTAATGTAACAAGTCGGTATTTTGCAGTAATATTAAGTATGGTGAACGAACGAGAGCGTTTAGAAATATGGAGGTATGAATGATTATTCTAAGAATGATAATAGCAATTGTTGGTATTTTGTGTATTTTTCTAGGTCTTTTGACCCCTTTAAGTTTAATTTTGTTTGTTGGTGTTGGATTAGTATTAGTTTCAATCGGTGTACTTATGCCAATAATTTTTAGTAGTGAAAGAGAAAAGACTCATTAAGGAAATGTATCAATTACCCATGATATGATCAAGCTACTAGTAAAAAGCATTTAAAGATTAAAAGTAAAAAAACAAGCAATTTGGTCTTATTTAGTATGCTAATATGGAGTGTGATAACAGTATATATACTATAAAAATCTCTAATAAGTTGAAACTCATATTGGTACTAGGAGTAACAGCTACTAGCTTATATATTTTGATAAATGAAAGGTATAACACCAAGTGATAGTTTGAATCTCTCTATATCCACACAAATTGAAATCTGTATAAATATTGTACCTGCAGCTAAATTGCCGCAGGTACTTTTTGTAGACCATATCTCTTCTGATATGTCGGAGAGGTGAAATAATTATGCAATTAAGAATCGCAACTCCTCGTGATATACTGAATAGGGTTGGTTTTGATTGAAAAAACTGGAGGAAAATTAAAATGAGTAGATTCGTTAATTTAAATATTGATGATATAGAGCAAATAGTCATGTTAGAAAAAGTATGTTTTCCATCTGATTGCTATACTAAAAAAACTTTTAAGAAAATGATGAATGATGTTAGAACATTAGTTTTAGGAATTAAAGAGGATGAGAAGTTAGTTGCTATGATGTTTCTCTATGATTGGAAAGGTGAAAAAGAGTTTTTGAAAATAATTAATATTGCAGTACATCCTGACTTCAGAAACAACCAATATGCTACAAAGTTAATTCAACATTCAGTGGATGTTATGAGAGAGAGTAATCTAAGGAAGATAAAATCAGAAACAAGACAATCGAACTTTGCGATGCAGAGAGTTTTTAAAAACTGTGGATTTACTAAAGAACTTGAAGTTGAAGAATATTATACTAAACCAGTCGAAACCGCATATATCTTTGTTTTGAATAGCGAATAGTAGAAATTTACTTCTGATAGGTAGGGAGTAGACTTTATGAAATAGAGAATTTTGCTTTTGACAATTAATTTTTTCGATTTGTGAAAAGTGGGTATATATGAAATGAAAGAAGGTGATGTTGTGAAGGTTAAATTAGATGAGAAACTTGTCGATTATATGCATACTCACCAGAAAGATGCTATTATGTTGAAGTTGATAAATGATGATTACAGTGGTTATAACTTCAATACCAAACATCCAAGGATTAGATATCATAAACCGCGTCATCCTGAAAAGTATGACGTATACACAGTAAATAACGTGACAGTATTTGTTGAAAAAGGCATCGAAACTGTTGATGATGAACTATTGTTTACAGATGACAAGAGGTTTGGATTTCACAGATGTCATGTAATGGGAGTGGAAGCTGTTCCTCAAAAGGAAATTAATCGAATTCATAGACCTCACTTATAGAAGGTGAGGTCCTTCTTTGTTTTACGATTAACTTAATCACTTTAAATATTCGGCAGTAAGAGAATTGCTGGTTTGTCGTTAATTCTGATAGGTAGGGGTGAATGATACCAATTTCTCACTCAACCGGTCCAGTATTTTGACCAAGATCCATCTCTTGTATCAAAAGTTCCATCAGATGAACACTTTAAGAATGGTTCTGGAAGACGCCTTATTGGTATGACTTCTGAATGATTGAGGGTTTGAAAGTCATCGTGCATAAAAGATAGGTTGGCTATGACAAGCGGCTTGTCATCCAAAGTCTTGATCATTTGAAGACACTTGGAGAAAGGGTGGTCTATTCCAATATCTACGGGAAGAACATAGCTGCTATTGGACTATATGAGAGTCTTGGATTTGAACTTTATGAGGACGGAACCTTGAACTTTTACAGTGATTTTAGAGAACATACCAACAAGTATAGACTCAAATTTTAAATGTCCTAAGAATATCTACAAGGCGCAGACCTTTCAATATTGTTGTCTTTTGGAGTTTGTAAACTAAAAACTTCTGATTCGATTATCGAGAAATTGAAAAAGGTCTAGACATATTGTACTAAAATCGTATAATATAATAGAATACTATTTTAAAGGAGATTTTATGTTACACGAGTTTTCAAGAACTGAAATGGTCATTGGAACACCTGCATTCAACAAATTGAAAAGAAGCAAGGTCTTGATCGTTGGTGTTGGTGGTGTTGGGTCATATGTTGCGGAGGGACTTGCCCGTTCAGGTGTGGGGCATATCATCTTATGTGATGATGATGATGTATGTCTGACCAATATAAACAGGCAAATACTTGCCACAAGGTCAACTGTCGGCAAGTCCAAGGTCCATGTCATGAGGGATAGGATATTGGATATCAATCCAAAAGCAATTGTAGATGTACATCCCTATCTGTACAATTCTGAAAGTGCAGACAAGATTTTGTCGCTTGATTGTGACTATGTAGTTGATGCCATAGACATGGTTTCTGCTAAACTGGATTTGATTGAAAGATGTTATAAAGAGGGCATTCCCATCATCTCTTCTATGGGCACAGGCAATAAACTCAATCCAACAATGCTTGAGGTGGCGGATATACACAAGACAAGTGTCTGTCCACTTGCCAGAGTTATGAGAAAAGAGTTGAAAAAAAGGGGTGTCAAGAAGTTGAAGGTGATTTACTCAAAAGAGGAACCTATCACACCAAAGCCAATTGCAGGTGACTGCAATGTTCACTGCATCTGTCCCAACAAGGATAGAACTTGCGTTGAAAGAAGGACTATTCCAGGATCAACATCCTTTGTACCTTCTGTGTCAGGTTTAATTATCGCTTCCGAAATCGTCAAAGATGTTATGAATCAAGCAAAAGAAGCCGTCTTGTAGACTCCTGTAGGGAGTCTTTTTTTCGGTCGTAATATTGAACCAAATATATTTTCGACATATGAGAGCCGGTAGTCTACTAATTTGATGTTGGTTTTCAGACATATGTGAACCATACTGATTCTGATTCGTGTGGTAGTTGCATTAAAGTGAATTAATGCAATATACGAGATCATTATTTGATATAATTAAATAAGTTATTGAGGGGAAGAGTAAAGATGATTTTGTAGGTCTCCTATATGGTGAACCTGTAACACTTCCAAATGTAAAAGGACATGTTGTAGAGTATACAAAGAGAAACGCTGATGAGTTGACATCACTTAGAAATGTATTTAATAGCACAGAAAGGAAAAAAATCTTGAAGGATTTAGTCACTGATGATGCTAAGTTGACTCAATTGAGAAATGCAGGATTAACCGATGTCGATATTCAAAAGCTTACTGATGGATTCGTTCCAACAGGATATCAAGTACATCATAAGATACCGCTAGATGGTGGAGGAACAAATGATTTCTCAAATCTAGTTTTAATAAAGAATGACCCATATCACAAGGTGATAACAAATACACAAAAGTCATTAACATCTGAGCTAGAAGTTGGTCAGACTATTACGTTAGATGATTGGCCGATTCCAGAAGGATTTATTTATCCAGCGACAAATAATTAATAAGAGGAGAAAATAATGAATGAAAAACTGATGGAAATTGAAAAAGTGGCAAATAAGTATGGTGAGAGTATAATTAACATAACTACTGATGAAGATATAACAAAGTTTGAAAAGTGGTTAAATGTTAGGTTAAGTCAAGAGGACTTAAGTGAGTATTTATCTTTCATCAATGAGACTAATGGATTTGAGTTTAATGGTATGATAGTCTACTCAATAAAGCTAGAAGCTGAAAACAACATCTACGATGCAAATAAAGTTTGGACAGAGAATGCTGACTTGAATAAATATATTTTCATTGCAGATAATGATATCACTTGGTATTGTTACGATATTACAGAAAATTATTTTTGTGAATTAGATAAACCATCAGGACAGTTTATTACTTCTTATAACAACTTTAATGAAATGTTAGAGGTGTTGCTGGCTTTAGTAGTGTAAGTACTAAATTAATATTGAGTGATGGAATTGACAATCATAATCGTTCCATCACTTTTTTCGTAGTAAAATTGCAATAGAACTCACTACAGTTCTACATCTGAGGGGATGAGTAATTTTGATTTGCAGGTTTCTAGATTGATATTTTTGAATTGAGAATAAAAAAAATATAAATTTTGTAACCTTTTGCTAGTTTCATTTGTATGATTAATGAAAGACTTTCAAAAGATAATAAGGAGCATGCTTATGAAACCATTAGTGGAGATGCTGGTTGAAGAATACCAGAACAATATTTTTGCTGCTGCATTTAGTATTTGTAAAAATGCCCAAGATGCAGAAGATGTTGTTCAAGATACTTTCATTCAGTATATGTTAAATAATAAGGATTTTGAATCGGAAGTTCACATACGTGCTTGGCTTCTAAGGGTAGCAATTAACAAGGCGAAAAATAAAAATAATACATTTTTTAAACGAAAATCTTTGCCGTTAAAGAACTATATAGAGACATTGACCTTTGAATCTAAGGAATCATCAGAAATCTTTGAAACAGTGATGACGCTGCCCGAAAAGTATCGAATTGTAATCCACCTTTTTTACTATGAAGATTATACTATCAAAGAGATTGCAGAAGTTTTGAAGTTGACACCAAGTAATGTGAAAGTACGGTTATCAAGAGGGAGGAAGTTTCTACGAAACACGTTAAAGGAGGTATGGGAAGATGACGAATAAGGAGAGATACAAACAAGCATTTTCTGCAATTCATCCCTCGCGTAACATTTCTTTGGAGGTAGAAAAAATGAAAAATACAAGTAAAAAATATAATGTAAGTACAATGATTGCAACTGTTGCGGTCTGTGTTATGGTCCTAATTGGGGCAACGGTTGCCTACGCCACAGATTTTTGTGGAGTCCAACGCATCATTCAATTGTGGATTCATGGCGAAAAAACAGAGGTAAATCTTGAGTTAGACGGAAAAGGAAGTTATAGTATGAGTTACTCTGATGATGAAAACAACTCAAGATATCAAAATGGTGGAGGTGTTTCGTTTGGATCTGAAGGAGAAGAGACACCGTTATCAGACGACGAACTTATGGAACACTTGATGAGACCTGAAGTAAGTTATGAAGAAGATGGTACCGTCTTTGTTTATTGGTATGATCAACAAATTGACATAACTGATAAGTTTGAGAGTGATATTTGCTATATAGAACTTAAAAACTGTGATGAAGTCTTGTATATGACTGTTAGGTATAACAATGGTTTTAGTACAAGTCCTAATGAGTTAATAATTTCTAATAATTAAGAATTTGAATGTAAAGAACTTTGGGAATTTCGATAGTTTAGGTTTATTGAGAATTTTGCTTTAAAAATTGAAAGTAGAAAGGTATATCTTAATTTGAAAGATTAATCTCGATGACAAATTGAAAGTTATCATTCAGCTTTGGTATTTTTAGTGTAGAAAAACTCAATTTAGTGAAGTAGGGTAAATCCTAGCATAAGTGTGACGGTTTTAAGGGTGGGTTATCTCATCTATATATTGAAAAATAATCGATTAAGTGTCTGCAACTGAAGTTGTAGGTACTTTTTTGGTCATATTCTGATACAGATGCATTTAAGTTCTTTCGATTATGTTGAACAACATAATTCAAGATGTATCACTCGTCAAATTATGATTAGGTAGACATTTCAGTTGGAAGGCAAAGTTTTTCATAAGGTTAATGGTTACATAAATTATCTAAATATGCATTCAAAGCAAAATGGATTTTAGATTATTCAACTAAATAAATAGTTTTGCATAAAACTAAGGAAATGGTTTATAATAGAATTATAGTGTAAGTTGATCTGAAAAGATGTAATTTGAGTAAAAGATTGAATGGAGTGTTTATGGTAAGAGCGTTGGAAAGCAAGACAGAATTAAAAGTAAAGTCTATTGAGAGTGAAGCGGAGTTAACGATATTCGAATCCATCAGTATGATAGTAGGACATAGCATTGGGACTGGGATTATTGCAGTACCTTACTTGGCAACTAAGAACAGCCTAAAAGACGTCTTGTGGATATTGGCACTGGGTTATATAATCAATGTTATTTTACATCTATTAATAGCAGAACTTTCATACAATAACGGTGGCGTACAACTTGTTAAGAGTTTTGAAGGTGAACTGTTCAAAGGAAAGTTTCAGAAGGTTTTCAGTTGGGGGATGTTTATAGTCTATGGAGTTGCCATTATGATCGGTGTCAGCGGTAATATAAATGGTGGTGCACAGATCATTCAAAACTGGTTTTCGGTTCCTTTTTACTGGGCGCAAATTATTTATTATTTACTAGCAGGTATCGTAGTTTTTATGGGGATGAAGGCAGTAGGGATAGCACAGAAATATACTGTGATTTTATTAATGGTGATTGTAAGCTGTTTGACAATTGGAACATTCATGAATCCAATGAATTCTCTTGTTGCTGCACCATTTCATCCGAATAATTTATTGGCTTTATACAGCATGGTTGTTTTTGCAACTTCTGCCAATCAAGCAGTTATTCAATCTGTAAAAGGATTAAAAGGAGATCCGAAGAAGATACGTTTTTCCATATTGATTGGTTTTGCAATTTCTACATGTTTTGTACTTATTGTTACATCAACGGTATTGCTTGGCAGCAAAGGTACTTTAGATAAGGAAATGGCTTATCTCCAATTAGGAAAAAGCATAGCACCTTGGGCAGCACTAATGGCAGGTGTATTTTCACTACTCGCACTTCTTTCGACCTTTTGGTCTAATACCTTAAGTTTGAGAGATGTGGTACATGAACAAGTTGGGTTGAATAATAAGATCTGTTGGATACTGGCTACGTTACCTTGCATTGCATTTTCATTGTTCGGAGTCAGTAGTTTCATCATATTAACCCGATTGATGAGCGGTGTTGTTGTGTTGGTCGGAGTGATGTTGATCTTTACATACAACCGTTCCAGAAAAAATGCAGGTTCTAGTCCGATTTGTGGTAAGTTAGGTACTGTACCATTTCAGGTTTTAATGGTAGTTTCTACTGCAATATGTGCAATTGGCGCATTATTACCACTCACTTAAGTTAGGAGATATGACATATGTATAAAAAAGCTATTGTAAATAATGGCGAATCTTTTGATTTAATCATTTCACCAAATCATGATTTTAAAATATTACAATTGACAGATTTGCATCTAGGATTTGGTCCTTTATCTAAAAACTCAGATCGTCAGGTTCTTGATGGTGTGGATACCTTGATTCGTAACTCCTCACCTGATTTGATCATTCTGACAGGTGATATCATCTATCCTTTTTTACCTAAATCAGGCACCTTGAACAACATCAAGCAAATGAAAAAAGTGATGAGCTTTTTAGATGGGTTTAAGATACCTTATACCATGGTGTTTGGAAATCATGATCTCGAAATCGGCTCAAAAGGCAGTCGAGAAGACTTGGCAGTGATTCTTAAAACAGGCGAATATAGCATATTCACAGAAGGTAAGAGTGAAATCTATGGTGTTGGTAACTTTATGATTAATCTTAGAAAGCCAAATACTGAGTTGGTATCATCTTTAGTGATGTTGGATTCCAATATGTATGGAAAAGGATGGTTTTTCTCTGGATTTGATTGTATCCATGAAGATCAAATAGACTGGTGTATGACGACGCTCAGTAAGCTGAAAGAGGAAAAACAAGACCTGAAGGCTCTTACATTTTTCCATATGCCTATACTTGAATACAAAGTTGCTTACGAAAAGATGAAACTAGGAGATAAATCAGTTACCTACAATTTTGGAAGTGTCGGTGAAACCAATGACTATTTCGGGGTTTCAAAAAATAATTGCGAATTATTTGATAGAGCGGTTGAAAATGGTGTTATAAAAGGTATGTTTTGTGGGCATGACCACTTGAATACTATTTCACTAACTTATAAAGATATTATGTTGGTTTATGGTATGTCCTTGGATTATCTCGCTTATAAAGGCATAAAAAAGCGCTATACACAAAGAGGTGGCACCGTGATTACAATATCACCAACAGGAGAGTTTGAGGTCACACCGCTTCCGCTTGGGACAGTTGTTTCTAACTTTGTTAGGGGTATATCAAACGGCTTTACGTGCTGATAGTTACAATAGTCTGATCTCTGTTAATGGTCAGACTATTTTTATACGTTTATGTTGACATTAAACTTCTAATTTGTGTGAATATAGACAATTTTAGAGTTTTCTGAAATGAACCGTACTATAAATAAGTGCGGTTTTTTTACTACCAGATAAAAAGGTTTTATTTGTCGGTATAACATAAAAAATGTATTGCAATTGGATGTGTCAAGAGTATTATGTTTAACATCTGTTGAATTTGGTAGAATTAATAATATAGCAATAAACTGAAAGGAGATAATAAAGTTGAAAGATGTAATTGTTGTATTATTAATACTAAAGACCACTTTCGAAATATGTCTTGTCGTTTACGTTATCGGTGTGAGAATGAATATCAGAATAAAACTCCCAGGGAAATAGAGTGGTCTTTCTTCCTATTTGGGACAGAGTTTTCATGGATGAAATGGAAAGGCATTTGAAAGAACATACGATGGCCCTGTATGTTATAACTTTGAATGTAGGTTTTAGATGCATAAGCTAAGAAATTTTTTTAAAATTAAAGGTAGATTACATGCTTATTCTACTTATAAATTGAAATCAATATTAATGAAGGTACTTGGAGTTTTTTAGCTTCAGGTACCTTTTAAGATTCTCATATTTCTTCTGATGTGTTTGGATAAGTAAACTTCTTTGAAATGGTAGCATTTGATTCCTTGTGATCTACTCGTCTTAATATTTAAAGTTTGATGAATGAGTTGTAAATCTTAAAATTAATTTATAATACTTAAAGCCTTTAAAACATAAAAAAACCGCTAGGAATGTATTTTTCTACATAGCCAGCGGTTTTGTTGATTTATAGTGTTTATACGTTGAATCTAAATAAGATTACATCACCGTCATTAACGATGTATTCTTTACCTTCAAGTCTTACTAAACCTTTTTCTTTAGCAGCTGCCATAGTACCATTTGCTTTTAAATCTTCAAAGGCAATAGTTTCAGCTCTGATAAAACCTCTCTCAAAGTCAGTATGGATTTTACCAGCAGCACCTGGTGCTTTTGTACCACGCTTGATTGTCCAAGCTCTAACTTCTTGAGGTCCTGCAGTTAAGAAAGAGATTAAATCTAGTAAATGATAACTTGATTTAATTAACTTATCTAAACCAGATTCGTCTAGACCTAGTTCTGCTAAGAACTCAGTTTTGTCTTCGTCATCTAATTCTGAAATTTCTTGCTCGATTCTTGCACAAACTACAACAACCTCAGCATCTTCTGTTTCAGCATGTTCTCTTACTTCTTTAACAAAGTCATTTTCGAAGTTGCCTTCAGCAACATCATCTTCTGAAATATTTGCACAGTAGATGATTGGCTTATAAGATAATAAGTTAAGTGTCTTAACGAATTCAATTTCTTCATCAGATAAATCCATCGTTCTTGCAGATAGACCTTCATCTAAGGTTTCTTTGATTCTTTCTAATAATTCAACTTCTTTAGCAATTGCCTTATCAGCTTTTGCAGCTTTTTTTGATTTTAAGATTCTTCTCTCTAGCATTTCTGCATCTGAGAAGATAAGCTCTAAGTTGATTGTTTCGATGTCACTTGCTGGACCAATTTTACCATCTACATGGATAACATTTTCATCTTCGAAACATCTAACAACATGAACGATTGCTGCAACCTCTCTAATGTGAGATAAGAACTTGTTACCAAGACCTTCACCATTAGAAGCACCTTTTACAAGGCCTGCAATATCGTAAAATTCAATTGCTGTTGGAATAACTTTCTTAGAGTCATATAAATCTCTCAATACATTTAATCTATGATCGGGTACAGTAACAACACCCATGTTTGGTTCTATTGTACAGAAAGGGTAGTTAGCAGATTCAGCACCTGCTTTTGTGATTGCGTTAAATAATGTACTCTTACCAACATTTGGTAAGCCAACGATTCCTAATTTCATTCTTTTTCTTCCTCTCGTAGTGAATTTTTCATACAGAACTAATTATACACGATATATATACCTAATTCAACTAGTCAAAACGCTAAACTATTATCAGTTATCATGTTATAATAGCATTGTGTTAGGAGATTCTATGAAATCAATGAAAACAGTACGGATCAATAATCGTTTAAATGGTTATATGATTCAGTCCGATAAATTCAAAACAGATCTTATCGGAGTCTATATAAAAAGACAATTAAATAAAGAAGAAGTAGGTCTAAATACTCTATTATCAAGAATGCTTGTAAGAGGTACTGAAACCTACAAAACTACCAAAGAATTAAACACATACCTTGAGACGTGTTATGGTATGATCTTGGTTTCAGATGTTGTAAAGTATGGTGAGCATCACATTTTACAGATAAAGCTTCAGTTCCCAGATCCGAAACATATACTTGATAAAGATATTTTCGATAATGCCATAGAGTTAATTAATGAAATCTTATTTAATCCATTAATAGAAAACAATCGTTTTAAGGAAAGTTATTTTGAACAAGAAAAGGCACATTTGATTGATGAAATCGAAAGTCGTATCAATGACAAAATGTCATATTCTCTAGAACGATGCATAGAATGTATGTATGAAGGTGAAAATTATGCCAATTATGTGTATGGTGACGTAAAAGACATTGAATTAATTAGTAATGAAGCGCTTTATGAGCACTATCTTAAAATTATAGATTCTTCAAAAGTCGATATAAGTATTATGGGAGACATTGACTTTGATGAAGTTGAAGAAAAACTTAGAAAGTTACCTATAAAAGGTGGTGAAGTGACAGCGAGTGTTGATCAAGTTCATAAGTTTGAGGGCTTAAAAGTTGTACATGAAGATTTAAATGTTAAACAAGGTAAATTAGTTTTAGGATATAGCACACCATATTCCTTTGATCATCCTATGTATGAAACATCGATATTAGCTTTTCATATACTTGGAGGTGGACCCAACTCAAAGCTGTTTAAACTACTTAGAGAAGAGCATAGCTTGTGTTATTATGTTTATACAAAATCAGATAAGTTTATGGGCAATGTATTTATTGGTGCCGGTATAGAATCTGAGAATTATGATTGTGTATTATCGTTAATAGAAAGTTGCTTAAAAGAAGTGTCTATTACTGGAGAAGAGTTGATTCAGGCAAAGGATGCTATGATTGCTTCTGTTCGTTCAATATTAGATTTCCCCAATTCTTTTATAAACTTTTTTTACACAGAAATGTTAGATAGAGACTTGGAAAAAGGTTTTGATTTAGATGAAATGATCAACCGTTTTGAAGAGGTAGACTTAAAGGATGTTATGGAGATCTATAATAACTTAAATCTTGATACAATCTATTTTATTGATGGAGGTGACAAATGATTTTTTACCATCCATTATTAAATGAATCATTGTATAAAGAAACTTTAGATAACGGTTTTAAAATTTATGTACTGCCTAAAAAAGGTTACATGAAGACTCATGCTTTCTTTTCAACAGAATACGGTTCGCTTTATAATCGTTTCGAAAAAGATGGAGAAAGTTTTGAAATGCCTCTTGGTATTGCTCATTTTTTGGAGCATAAGATTTTTGAAGATGGTGATGACAATACTTTTGATAGATTTGCAGATTTAGGTGCATCAGTTAATGCCTTTACCAATCATTTTGCAACGTGTTATACATTTTCTACAGTTGATAATGTGAATGAATGTATTGGTGAGTTAGTTGATTTTGTTAGTAAACTTGAATTATCAGACGAAAGTATCGAAAAAGAAAAAGATGTTATTGTACAGGAACTGAAGATGTATGATGATCAACCTCAATGGCGTGCTTTCATGAATATGCTTAAAGGCTTATATCATGAACATCCAATTCAATATGATATTGGTGGTACTGAAGATTCTGTTAGAAGTGTGACTAGAGAGCAACTTGAAATATGCTACAATAAGTTTTATACACCTGATAGAATGTTCTTCTTTCTAATTGGAGACGTTGACGTTGATCATGTGGTATCTGTTATAAAAGATAGTTTAAGTGATGATTTTATTAATAGAAAAAAAGCGCCTAATATTATCTTACCTGCAGAGCCTAATGAGGTTGTTAGAAGTTATCATGAGGAATTATTTGAAATGCCAATGCCGATTTTTTATATGGGCATAAAAGATCGTGTATTCTATTCAGATACAAAAGATCGTTTGAAAAAAGGTTTGGTGAGCAAAATTCTATCAGACATGATTTTTGGAAAGTCTTCTACATTTTTTGAAAAGCATTATGAAAGTGGACTAATAAATCAAAGTTTTTCTTGTGATTTTTCTTATGGTAGAACTTTTGGTTATACAGCTGTTAGTGCTGAGACTAGGGAACCTATGAAATTAAAGTCAGCAATAGCTGATGAAATAATCATTATGAAAGAAAATGGTTTGAGTAACAGTGATTTTCAGCGAATAAGAAAAAAGATGATTGGTAGACATTTGAGTTCTTTTAACTCAACCAAGTACATTGCCAACACTTTTGTGAATTATTATATGAAGGGAATTGAACTATTTGATTATCTAGAAATACTCGAGAATATAACTTTTGACGAAGTGGAGGATAGATTTTTGGAGCATTTTGATTTACAATATAGTACAGTGTCAATTGTTAAATAATAATTTGAAATGAATCCAGACAAAAGGAGAAAAAATGAATCCAGTAGCATTTGAGATTTTTGGTATAAGCATTAGATGGTATGGTATCCTGATAGGATGCGGTATGTTGTTAGGTGCATTTATTGCCATGAAAGAAGCAAAAAGACAAGGTTTTGAAGAAGAAACACTTTTAGATATTCTAATTATTGCATTACCTTGTGCAATAGTAGGGGCCAGACTCTATTATGTACTATTTAATTTAGATATGTACGATACTATATGGGAAGCACTTAACATTCGTTCGGGTGGTCTTGCAATCCATGGTGGTGTATTAGCAGCAGTAGGATCGTTTTGGATCTATTCTAAAGTAAAAAAACTAGAATTCTGGAAGTGGTTAGATATTGTAGCACCATCATTGATATTAGGCCAGGCTATTGGTAGATGGGGGAATTTCGTTAATCAAGAAGCTCATGGTGGTCCAACAGATTTACCTTGGGGAATCATGGTTGATGGTATGAAGGTTCATCCAACGTTTTTATATGAATCATTAGGAAACTTCATCATCTTCTTTATTTTATTTAAAATGAGAAAGACTAAGAAGTTTGATGGACAGCAAATTGCTTGGTATATGATTTTATATTCTATCATTAGATTCTTTATAGAAGGTTTAAGAACAGATAGTTTGTATATGGGACCTATTAGAGTTGCACAGTTGATTTCTATTGTATTGGCTCTTCTTGGTGTATTAATTCTTTATATCAAGGGAAAAAAGACAAAACAACTACAATAATATTACAGAAAAGACACCTACTATATGTAGGGGGTCTTTTTATTTTTTTGCCCCACTTTATACCACATTTGCCTACAAAATTACTCTTGTTTTATGTAACTGTTGAAAATACTTTGCTTTAGAGGTACCTAATTTATGTAAACCCCTTGATAAGGATTAAAAAAAAAGGTAAAATATATCTAAATAGTGGTACAAAGTGGGGAGATGTGGGTAAATACACATCAAAGTGGGGAACATTATGTTTTTTGGAGAATACAACCATAACATCGATGATAAAGGAAGAATGAGTATTCCATCCAAGTTTCGAGACGGATTGGGAGACAAATTTTTTGTGACCAGAGGTCTAGATCAATGTTTGTTTGTATTTCCGTCAGATGAATGGGAAAAATTTCAAGAAAAACTCATGAGTCTACCACTGACCAAATCAGCAGCACGTAAGTTTAGTCGTTTTTTCTCTGCAGGTACTATGGATTATGGATTAGATAAACAAGGTCGAATTAACATTACATCTACGTTAAGAAAACATGCTGAAATTGAAAAGGAAGTTGTTATCATTGGTGTTGGCACAAGATTAGAAATTTGGAGTAAGGATGCTTGGGAAGCATACAATTCTCCTGAAAATATGAATTATGATGAAATTGCTGAGCAAATGGAAGAACTAGGAATCTAGGAGGAAACATGAATTTCGAACATATCAGTGTACTGTTAAAAGAAACGGTTGATGGACTTGATATTAAACCGGATGGTATTTACGTAGATGGTACTTTAGGTGGCGGTGGTCATTCTGAAGAAATACTTAAAAGACTGGATACGGGTAAATTAATTGGTATTGATCAAGATGAAAATGCTTTAAAGGCAGCTTCAGAGCGATTAAAAGAATATGGTGATAAATTTATCCCTGTTAGAGATAATTTTTCTAATATATTAGAAGTCATAGAGAAATTAGGAATAAATAAAATAGATGGTATGATGATGGACTTAGGTGTTTCGTCTCATCAACTGGATGAAGCAGATAGAGGTTTCTCTTATCGCTTTGATGCACCGCTTGATATGCGAATGGATCAAAGAAGTGATTTAGATGCTTATAGAGTTGTAAATACCTATACAGAAGATGATCTTAATAGAATATTTAGAGATTATGGTGAAGAAAACTGGGCAAGAAGAATTGCCAAGTTCATATGTGAGCAGAGAGAAGAAAAACCTATTGAAACGACGTTGGAATTGGTTGATTTAATTTATCGTGCTATTCCAGCAGCAACTAGAAGAGAAGGTGGACATCCTGCTAAAAGAACTTTTCAAGCTATTAGAATTGAAGTAAATGGTGAGTTAGAAATTATAAAACAAACTATTAAAGACATTACGTCAGTATTAAATAAAGGTGGAAGAATATCAATTATTACATTCCACTCATTAGAGGATCGATTGGTAAAGCAGACTTACAAAGAACTTGCAACAGGATGTATTTGTCCACCTGAAATTCCGATTTGTATGTGTAACAACAAACCGAAATTAAAGGTAATTACAAGGAAACCAATTTTACCATCTCAGACGGAGCTAGAGATGAATGCAAGATCTAAGTCAGCGAAGTTAAGAGTAGCAAAACGCATCTAGGAGGCCGCATGGAAGCAGCTAAACGCATGTATGACAATTCATATAATGATAGACAAGAAACTGCGTCGTTAGCAAAAGCTTATCTAAATGATGTACCTAAGGAAAAGACTGTAATTGTGAGCAATAAAAAAGGCAGTGTTATTTGTAATGTCTTTGGTATTATCACAAGCATTGTGTATTGTCTTGTAATATTAGGACTACTTTTGATGCCTTTAATTAGAGAAACTCAACTTGCTCAACTTAAAATTGAGGAAGATAGTTACAAACGTGAAATTGCGCGATTAGAACAAGCTATAGAAGATGTTAGATATGAATTTGAACAAAAAAGTGACATGGTAAACATTGAGAGTGAAGCCAAGGAAAAGCTTGGTTTAGTCAGAAAAAAAGACGGTAAGGTTGAAATCGTTAAATCAAATAGGTATTATTCTTTGGACGATGCTCGGGATGCTTATTATAATACCAATTATGAATTTTCAGCGTCAGACGAAAAAGGGCATTAGCCCTTATTTTTATTGGAAATATTAATTTAAGGTTACCGGTTGATGATAATATGTGTGTTTAGGTGAGAAGTTCTTTAGAAAGAAGGAAATATGGATAAGAGTATTAGAAGAAAAACCGTTTTTATATTTGTATCTCTGATGGTTATATTTACTATTGTCATAGTTAGATTGGCTTATATAAACTTGTACGAAGGACAAATTCTAAAAAATATGGTTGCTGATGATAAATACTTTGAAAAAGTTATTGAGTATGAGAGAGGAGACATATTGGATCGAAAAGGCAATATGTTGGCATTCTCCGTTAAGAATTATAAAATAACAATTCATAATGTTATAGATGTTCATCCAGACGACTTTGACTTGTTGGTGAATCATTTGTCTGAAGTGTTGGATATATCTGAAGAGGAAATTCTCGAAACTAGAAAAAGTAATAGTGATCATATGGTAGTTACAAAATCCGCGACTCGTATACAGAAAAACCGTATTGATAGAATCTATTATAACTATTTATGGATTGATGAAGTTGGAGCTCGAGTATACCCAAATGAAAGTCTAGCTGCTGATGTTATTGGAAGAACTGCAGTTGATGATGTGACAAAGCGCTTTGAGGGAACGAATGGAATAGAATACAAGTTTAATGAGGATATGACCGGTGATGATGGCAAAGTTATCACACAAGCCGATAATAAGAATAGAGAGTTGGTTTACAACGAACGCGTTGAAGTAGCAGCAAAAGATGGATCAGACATTTATTTAACAATTGATGCTGTTATACAACATTATTTAGAACAAGCACTAGAAGCAGCTTTTATAGAACATGAACCGCTAGCGGTACATGCAATGATCATGGATGTAAATAATGGAGAAATTCTTGGGATGGGTTCCTATCCTACCTTTAATCCATCGTCAATGGAGTTGGTTGGAATGCCAGAGGAACGTCTTGAAAGCTTAAATAGTTATGATAAAAATATGTTGACTTTTAATACTTGGAAAAACGATATGATTCAGAGTCGATATGAACTCGGTTCTACAATGAAACTATTAACTGCTGCGATTGCCTTGGAAGAGTCCGTTGCAACACCGGATACAGTTTTCAATGAAGGTAATTATATCATGGTTGCAGATGAAAAAATAAAATGTTGGAAGTATCCACAATCTCATGGTAAAGAAACATTAACAGAAGCAGTCGGAAATTCATGTAATCCTGTGTTTGTTAAATTAGGTCAAATGATTGGTAAAGAAACATTCTATAAGTACTATGAAGATTTTGGTATGAAAGAATTAACAGGTGTTGATTTGCCTTTTGAAGGTTATCCTTTGACATTTTCATATGAAAAAACAGGACCTGTTGAATTGGCGACAATGACCTTCGGTCATGGTGTTTCTCAAACGCCTATACAAGTTGCCACTGCTATAGCTGCAACTGTCAATGGAGGGTATTTGTTAGAACCTCATATCGTAAAACGAATAGTGGATGAAGAAGGTCTTATTACTTACGAAGCTGTACGTGAGGTTAAACGTCAGGTCGTTTCGGAAATTACATCACAACAGATGAGAGAAATCATGGAATATGTTGTTACAGATGCATCTGGGTCTGCTGTTCAAATACCTGGTTATAGAATTGGTGGAAAAACAGGTACTTCAGAAAAAATTGTTGATGGGAAGTATTCTGCAGACAAAGCGATTGCTTCATTTGTAGCAGTAGCACCTATCAATGATCCAGAAATTCTTGTTTTTGTAGTTGTTGATGAGCCAAAAGATGAAATCTATGGTAGTAGAGTAGCTGGACCAATCACTAAAAATATTTTGGTAGATACATTAGATTATCTGGAGATTGAGAAGGATACGACGACTGAGGTAGCATATTATGCAGTACCAGATGTACTTGGTTTAAAGTTAGAAGATGCTGAGGCTCTAATTGAATCGGTAGGTATGACTTACAAAGTTGTAACAACGGATAGTTATACGGATGAGAACTTAGTTATAAACCAATATCCAAAGGGGGGGTCTCTAAGAGAATCGGGCTCCTTAATTCTACTGGAAATAAAGGAGTAATTCTGTCATACCCACTCAATATATGTTATAATGAATGATGGATTTGAGAGGAAGATTATGATAGAAATTAGTTTAAATGAAATGCTGAAAATAACAGAAGGAACTTTAACAAAGCCTCCTGTTGATATTCTTTATAATAGAATAGAAATTGATAGTAGAAAAGTTGATTCAAACAGTTATTTTATGCCTATTTTAGGTGAAGTACACGATGGACATAAGTTCATTTTAAATGCTTTCGAGGCAGGCGTTAATATTTCCTTTTGTGAAAAGGCTTACTATTATTCGCACCAAACTGTTTTGGAAGAGTTGCCTTTAATACTCGTAGATAATACAACGACGACACTTCACAGGTTGAGTCGTTATATCTTGAAAAAAACAGATGTGAAAACTATTGGTATTACAGGTAGTGTTGGTAAAACATCAACCAAGGAATTTGTTTACCATGTGTTAAAAAATAAATATAAAGTGCATAAGAATAAGGGGAATTTTAACAACCATATAGGTATGCCTTTAACAATTTTTGATTTAAACATGGACCATGATGTGGCAATTCTAGAAATGGGAATGAATCACTTTAAGGAAATTGAAGTGCTTGCAGATATCGCTAGACCAACAGTTGCTGTGATTACGAATATAGGTACATCACACATTGGTATTCTTGGTTCTAGAGAAAATATTTTTCAAGCAAAAATGGAGATTACGTCTTACCTAAAAGATGAAGATACACTGATTATCCATAATGAAGATGATTACCTTAAGGATATTGGTGAAACTACCTTTAAAACAATACGCATCGGTTCGGACATAACACTTGCTAATATTGAGCTTAAAAAAGATGGTTGCTATTGTTATGACTTGAATTACAGAGGGATACACAGAGTTGAATTAAATGTATTAGGAAAACATAATATTACAAATAGTGCGCTGGCAATAGCTGTTGGCATTGAAATGGGTGTACCTGTTGAAGAAGCATGTGTACTTGTTTCAGACTTTGTTGCTTCTGATAAGCGTTTAGAAGCTTTGACGGGTCGAAAAGCATCAACTGTTATCAATGATTGTTATAATGCAAGTCAAGAATCTATGATATCTGCAATTGATGTTCTTAATAACTACTCAAGTAAAACAATCGCTGTTTTAGGAGATGTTTTAGAACTTGGGGATTACAGTAAAATTTCACATGAAAATGTTGGAGAATATATCGCATCGCATCCGATGGATATGTTGGTGACATTTGGTAAAGAAAGTGAACATATAAAATTAAAAGCAGAAGCATTAGGTTATGATCATGCGTATCATTACAGTGATATTGAAGATTTGTATGAATTTTTAGAAATGCATATAGAAAACTCAACCATACTTATCAAAGGATCATTTGGTATGGGGATGTCACGAATTGTAGATTTTTTAGGAGGCAAGCATGAAGATAATCATTGCTAGTTATGGATTAATTGCTCTAATTACATACATTATGAGTGTGTTGATTGGACCGATGATAATTGAATATTTTAAGCAGTTAAGTGTTAGACAAGTCGTAAGAGAAGAAGGATTAAAATCTCATCATAAGAAGACAGGCACTCCAACAATGGGAGGTTTTATTTTCTTAGTACCAGCAATTCTAATGACAATAGTTAGTTGTTTCTTTTTAGAGAGTATTACACCAGAATTGATAGCAACAATTCTAGCAACTGCTTTATTTGGATTTGTTGGGTTTGTAGACGATTACAGAAAAGTTATTAAGAAACATAATGAAGGTTTGAAGTCAAAAGAAAAGTTAATCGCACAGTTGCTAATTGGTTTACCACTGGCACTATTTGCAACTTCTCTAAATTCTGAAATCTGGATACCCTTTACAAGTGTTTTCATAGATTTGGGTTGGTTTAAGTCTGTGATTGTATTATTTGTGGTTATAGCGACAACAAACGCAGTGAATTTAACTGATGGAGTAGATGGTTTATCAAGTTCAGTTACTGTATTGGTAATGGCTTTCTTTGTCTTTGTTGGTATAAAATTCGAGATGCAGTTTGCTTCAATATTTGCAGTATCACTTATTGGTGGATTGACTGGATTTATATTCTTTAATAGATATCCAGCAAAAATATTCATGGGCGATATTGGTTCTCTGGCATTAGGTGGAGCCGTTGTTTCAATTGCGATATTTACAAATACTCTACTTTTGATTCCTATTGTAGGTATTATCTACTTTGTAGAAACACTTTCAGTAACAATTCAAGTACTGTATTTTAAAAAGACAGGTAAACGTGTGTTTAAAATGACACCGATTCATCATCACTTTGAATTGAGTGGATGGCATGAAACAAAGATTGTCAGAAACTTTTCTCTGATTACACTTATCGGTGTAGTCTTGGGATTGGTTAGTATGATAGGGAGATTTTAATGTTTAAAGATAAAAAAGTAATTGTTGTTGGTATGGCACGTTCTGGGATATCAGCAGCGAAAGCTCTTATAAAAGCAGGAGCTTTAGTAACAGTGAATGACTCTAAAACTGATATTGAGTTAGATTTTGAAGTAGAAAAAGATTTCGGTGGTCCACCGAGTTATTTAGATTATGACTTTATGGTTTTAAGTCCAGGGGTTCCTACTGATTTACCTTTTGTTTTAGAAGCGAAGTCTAAGTTAAAGGTTATAGGTGCTTTAGAAGTGGGTTACCTTTTATCTAAAGGTCAGTTTTATGGTATTACAGGCACCAATGGAAAAACAACAACAACTACTTTAACCTATGAAATATTTAAGGCTGCAGAGTGTGATGCTTATGCCGTTGGTAATATTGGTAATTCTGTTGCTTCTGTAGCATACGATACAACTGAAAAGAGCCACTTGATTACAGAAGTGAGTTCCTTTCAATTAGAGTCTGTTGATCAATTTAAAGTGCATATAGCTGCGATACTTAATTTTGCACCGGATCACTTAAATAGACATAAAACAATGGAAAACTATATTGAAAGTAAATGTAGAATTGCTGAGAATCAGACATCTGATGATTATTTACTTTTAAATTATGATAATGAAGGTACAAGAACACTTGATACTAAACAGTTTGAGTCGAAGGTTATCTACTTTAGCAAAACACCAATTGATCAAGGGTTCTTCATTGATGGTGATTGTATTGTGGCTAAGTTTTCTAGAAGAGTAGAACTCTTACCATTATCGTTGATTCGCGTTCCTGGTGATCATAATTTAGAAAATATATTAGCTGCTGTAGGTATTGCTTACTTAGCAGGAGTTCCTATTGAAGCGATTCATAAGGCGATTAGTGAGTTTAGAGGTGTAGCACATAGAATAGAATATGTTGGTACACATAAAGGCATCAAATGTTACAATGATTCTAAAGGTACAAATCCAGATTCATCAATCGTTGCAGTTAAGGCGATGACAGCACCTACGCTTTTAATAGCAGGTGGTATGGACAAAGGGAGCGAGTTTGATGAGTTTGTGTCTTACTTTAAAAATGTTAAATCGTTGATCTTATTAGGAGAAACCAAAGAAACCATTGCAGAAGCTGCAAAGAAATCTGGTTTTGATAAGATTGTTTATGTAGAAAATATGGAAGAAGCTGTTGAAAAAGCTTTTGAAATAGGAGAAGCAGGAGATCTTTTACTATTATCACCTGCGTGTGCGAGTTGGGATATGTATCCGAGCTTTGAAGTGAGAGGTGAACACTTTAAATCATGTCTAGAGAAGTACTAAAGAAAAAAGATACCATTGATTATGCACTTTTGTTAATAACCATTGCCATTACATTCTTTGGTATCTATATGGTTCTGAGTGCTACATATTACAATAGTATGTTTGATGAATCCAACAGTCCTCTGACTAGTTTTTTGTCAGATTTCAAAAAATTATTTATAGCATTAGGGGCATTGGTTTTCTTTATCTTCTTTAAGGTTAAGATATTAAAGAAAATGTCGCCAGTTATTATGTTTGGTTCGATTATTTTGTTATTATTAACAAAAATAATTGGTCCTAATTTAAATGGCGCTAATCGATGGTTGATGTTTGGTACGTTCTCATTTGCGACAGCCGAATTTGCCAAGCTTGCCTCCATATTGTATTTTGCCAGAATTCTTGAAAGTTTTACATCCTCTGATAGTAAGTATCAAAATGGGTGGATCAATGTTCTTCTTTTTGGTGGTATTAGTGCTGTTCTTATACTAATCCAGCCGGATTTAAGTTCGACGGTTATCTATTGTATGATTTTGGGAGTGATGTTGTTTACTTCGGGTGCGAAATTTAGACATCTACTTATTTTAGCTGTTATTGGAGTGATGTTAATAGTAGGCGCTATATTATCAACACCATATCGTGTTGAAAGGTTAACTGGCCTTGGTTCCGAACATACTGATTTATCTGGTGATGAGGCACAAGCTAATCAAGCTTTGATGTCTATTGCAGAAGGAGAAGTGTTTGGCGTAGGTGCTGGTAGAGCATTTCAAACAAAGAATGCCATGAGTCAGGCTGAAAGTGATTTTATTTTTGCAACAGTCGCTGAAACAACAGGATTTTTTGGTTGTGTTCTTTTGATTACAGGTTATATGTTTATGCTTTGGCGTATATTTAGAGCAGCATTATTAACAGAATCGAGATATGCATCTCTTGTCATAATTGGTGTGGGTACTATGATTGGCGTTCAAGCTTTGATACATATGTTGGTAAATGTTAAGTTATTCCCTGTTACAGGTGTTACTTTACCACTTGTAAGTTCTGGAGGGACATCGATTTTGATTTTACTCTCAGCATTAGGAATAGTCTTAAATTTAACGGCTCATCCTGACGATGTTTAGAAAGGAAAAAATGAAAGTATTAATAACAGGTGGTGGTACTGGAGGACATGTTTATCCTGCATTATCAATCGCTGATGAATTGAAAAAGAAATACAATAAAATAGAAATTCTCTTTGTAGGGACAAGTCGTGGTTTAGAATCAGATGTTGTGCCTAAAGCTGGTTATGATTTTAAAACAGTAGAGGTTAAAGGATTCAGAAGAAAACTTTCTTTTGATACTTTAAAGACTTTTGGTGTGATGTTTAAAGGTTATCATCAAGCTGGAAAAATTATAAAACAGTTTAAACCTGATATTATTGTAGGGACGGGCGGATATGTCGCTGGACCGGTAATGATGCAAGGGGTGATGCGTGGCATTAAAACCATTGTTCATGAGCAAAATGCAATTCCTGGAGTTACAGTGAAAATTCTGAGCAAGTTCGTAAATAAAGTTATTCTAAGTTATGAAGAAAGTGAAAAATACTTCAAAAAGAAAGAACATTTAGAAGTTGCAGGTAATCCAGTAAGAAATGCATTTGGTCACTTGGACAAAGAGGCTTGTAGAAAGAAACTTGGGATAGATAAGCCTTGTTTATTCTCGGTAGGTGGTAGTGGTGGTGCTATGTGCATTAACGATGCTGCTATGGAAGTTATTGAGAAATATAATGGTAAAGATGTTCAGGTTATTCATGTGACAGGTAAGAGATATTATGATGAATTTATGGCTAGGTTATCTGAGAAAAACATTGAGTTGGAAGATAACATAAAGGTCATGAAATATGTGTATAATATGCCAGAATACATGGTTGCAGCAGATCTAATGATAAGTCGATCAGGTGCGTTAAGTTTATCTGAAATTGCCCTTGTTGGTATTCCATCGATATTAATTCCATCGCCTAATGTGGCGCATAATCATCAGGAATACAATGCAAAAGTATATGAAAAACATGGTGCTGCTATCATGTTAAAAGAAAGTGAAATAAAAGAAAATACTATATACCAAGTTGTGGAAGAACATCTTTTCAATAAGGATCACCTAGAAACGATGTCATTAAACGCAAAAGGTTTGGCTAAACCAGAAGCAACAAAGAACATTGTTGAATCTATAAGGGGATTGGTGAATCGCTAATGAAAAAGAAAACTCATTATATTAGAAATTTCTTTGTTTTGATACTAATAGGTGTTTTATGCTATTTGGGTTACTATATCTATGAGGAAACCAATGTATTTATAATAAAAGATATTAGTGTAATGGGGAATATTAGGATAACTGAAGAGGATTTGAAAGATTATTTGTTAACTGATGAACTACATTTCTTCAAACTCAATCAATATGAACTTGATGAAAAACTAGAGAGTTATCCTAAAGTTAAGAATGGTGTGATAAAAAAGGTTTTTCCTGATAGATTAGAGGTTGTTGTTAATGAACGTATGCCAGTAGTGGCTTTGGAATGGTCAGAACAATATCTGTTAATTGATGAGGAATTAGTAGTTGTTGAAGTCGTAAATAATACAAGTGGTTATTATCCAATTAGAGGCTATAAGTTTGAGAATTTTAACATTGGTTATGAAATAAAAGATGATCATCGTTATATCCTTGAAAATGCAATTTATTTGGCTTTTATGATTATGAGTTATGATCAATTGAATGATCCTGCAATAACCGTTGAAGAAAATCAAATCTACTTAAAGATAAATGATAATTTAGATGTTGAATTTGGTGATGGAGATAATATGGAGGAACGTTTTAATAAAATGATTGGTGTCTATGAGAAACTGCAAGAAGATGGTATATATTCAGGTGTGATTAAAGTTTTTCATGATGGATATCCAACCTTTGATCCATTTGAGGAGTAAGTATGAAGATTAAGAATCAAATTTCAATCGGTATAGTATGTATTGCGCTTGGTATTATACTAGCATTACAATATAAAATATTTCAAGATAGTTTAACTGGTGGGGATTCGTTATTTAAAAAGCAAACAGATTTAACGAATGAACTGTTTATTCTGAAAGAGGAAAAAGAACAGTTGTTGGTTGAACTTGATGGAGCTAGAACAACTTTACAAGAAATTGAAGAGTCTGCTTCTAAGGACAATGCTATTATAAAAAACTTAACTAGTACAATCAGAGAATATGAGATTCTTGCAGGTATGACTGATGTGTCGGGTGAGGGGATTGTAGTGACGATTGACAATCCACCTGCAGATTCAAATGCAATGACTGATATAAGTGTGGTCAATTATTATGAGGAAGTTTTAAAACTTGTTAATGATTTAAATGCAGCAGGTGCTGAGGCTATTAGTATAAATGAACAACGTGTAATAGCAATTTCAGAAATACGTGCAGCTGGTAATGCAATTAATGTTAACTTTGTACCACAAACTACTCCGCTTGTAATTAAAGCCATTGGTAAAAAAAATGCCCTTGAGGGTGCGTTAACTTTTAGATATGGTCAGGTTACGAGACTTAGAGAAGCGAATCTTCTTGTAGATGTAAAAATATTAGATGAGGTTATTATACCGAGATACCATGGTTTAATTAACTTTGAATATGTAGAAACTATAAAGGATGAGTAAGATGAAACTGTTTGATAAAAGGTTGTTCGTCTTATTTCTAACATTTGGTTTGCTATTAACTGTACAGGTCCGTATACTCTCTAAGGGAGTTAAACATGTTGGTGTGGAGAATTTACACGAAACCGTAAAAGCTGTTGAGAAAGAGCGTGCAGAAATTGAACAGTTAAAGCAATCGATTACTCAGTTTGATGAACAGATTAAATTGTATAATCAGCAAATTAATGATACCGATGTTGTGGTTCAACTTGAGAAAAGAAGGCAAAAACTTGAGGCTTATTTAAACTTTACAGATGTAGAAGGCCCAGGTGTTATCGTAATCATAGATGACGCAGATCGTGAGTTGATCGAAGGTGAATCAGGAAATAATGTTTTGGTACACGATCAGGATATCAGTATTATTGTAGATGAGCTAAGACAGGCTGGTGCTGAAGCCATATCAATTAATGATACGAGAATTGTTTACAACAATACAAAAATAGTTTGTGTTGGTCCGACTGTTAAAATAAATGGTGAGCAAATGTCGGCACCATATATTATAAAGGCAATAGGGAATAGAAAATACTTAGAGGCGGCTATTACTGCGCCGAGTTCATATGCTGATTTCTTAGCGGGATATGGCTTGTTTGTAGATGTTAATACGAGTATATCTGTTAGAATCGATAAGTATGATGGTGATTTGAGGTCACATTATATGAAATATTATGGAGAAGGTGATCAATAATGATAGGTGCAATTGTAGGTTTACTTGTAGGCTTTGGTATAGGTCTATATGTTCCATTAACAATAGCTGGTGGGTACTCATTGTATCTTTCGGTTGGTATATTAGCTGCCATTGACTCGGTTATCGGAGCGATAAGAGCCAATGTTGAAAATCAATTTGATTCAGCGATATTTCTTTCTGGATTTATCTTGAACTCGATTATAGCCATGTCTTTGGCTTATGCAGGAGATTTACTGGGTATACCACTGTATTATGCTGCAATTTTTGCTTTTGGTATGCGTTTGTTTAATAACTTAGCGAGAATTAGACGTGATATGATTGAGAAGTTTAGAGAGAGGAAACACAATATGTAGCCGTTAGTTTTGACTAACCTACTAGATATATTGAAAAATGTCAACAAAATTGATAAAAGAAGATAACATTTAAAATCTTTTATGGTATAATAAAAAAAATAGGCAAATGAGGGCTTTTTACACATAAAAGCAATAAAATATATGACTGGGGAAAATAAAGGAGGCAATTAGTTTGTTTGAATATGATATCGAAACGGAACAATTTGCAAAAATAAAAGTAGTTGGTGTAGGCGGCGGCGGTAACAATGCTGTTAACCGTATGATTGAATCAAAACTACAGGGTGTTGAGTTTATTTCTGTGAATACAGATAAGCAATCATTATTTACATCAAAAGCGGAATATAAAATTCAAATTGGTGAAAAATTAACTAGAGGTTTAGGCGCAGGTGCAAACCCTGAAGTCGGTTCTAAAGCTGCTGAAGAAAGTAGAGATGATATTTATCAAGCACTTCAAGGTGCTGATATGGTATTTGTAACTGCTGGTATGGGTGGTGGAACAGGAACAGGTGCTGCTCCGATTGTTGCTCAAATTGCTAAAGAAATGGGTATTCTTACTGTAGCAGTTGTAACGAAACCGTTTAGTTTTGAAGGTAAGAGAAGAATGAAGAATGCCGTTTCTGGTATTGAAGCATTAAGAAATAAAGTAGATACATTGGTAACTATTCCAAATGATAGATTATTACAAATTGCTGAAAAGAAAACAACTATGATTGAAGCATTCCAAATTGCTGATTCAGTACTTCTTCAAGGTGTACAAGGTATCTCGGATCTAATTGCTATTCCTGGTCTTATTAACCTTGACTTTGCAGATGTTAAAACAATCATGTTTGAGAGAGGTTTAGCACATATGGGTATTGGTACTGCTGGTGGAGACAACAACATTATTGATGCAGTTAAGACAGCAATTACATCGCCGCTTCTTGAAACAACAGTTGGTGGTGCAACAGGTGTACTTCTTAATGTAACAGGTGCAGATATTGGTGTGCTAGAAGTTAATGAAGCTGCTGAGTTGATTAGAGAAATTGCTGATCCTGAAGCGAACATTATTTTCGGGGCGGCACTTGATGAAAACTTGGCTGATGAGGTTAGAGTAACTGTTATTGCAACTGGTTTTGAGAATGATGATGTTTTATACTCTAAATTACCACAAATGGAACAAAAGAAAGAAGCAGAAGTAGCAAAACCTGTAGAAGAAGTTAAAGAAGTAGTTAAAGAAGAAGTCGTAGAGCAAGAAAAAAAGACAGAAGATGAGAGTGACTTTGACATTCCGACTTTCTTAAGGAAGAAACGTTAGAGGAGGCAATATATGAAATGTCCTTACTGTGAGTTTGATGAATCAAAAGTAATTGATTCGAGACCAACTGATGAAGGTCATGTGATTCGTCGTCGACGTGAGTGTACGAAATGTAAAAATCGTTTTACCACTTATGAGAAGATTGAAGAAATACCATTGATTGTTGTAAAGAAAGATGGCACACGTGAATCATACAATAGGCCTAAACTTATTAATGGACTGATCAGAGCCTGTGAGAAACGTCCGATTTCTATTGAAATGATAGAAAGAATGATCGATGAAGTTGAGCGTTCGTTACATAACGATTTAGAGAGAGAAATTCCTTCCAAGCGTATTGGGGAATTGATTATGGAAAAACTAAAGTTGATGGATGAAGTTGCATATGTTCGTTTCGCAAGTGTCTATCGTCAATTTAAAGATTTAAATACGTTCGTGGACGAGTTAACTAAACTTTTAGACGAAAAGAAAATTAAGTAACCAGCATTCAAACCATTACTAGGATAGATATTAGTAATGGTTTTCTTTTTGCTTGACGAAAACTTAATATCCATGTATCATTGAAATGTTGATGAGGTGACTTTATGGAAAAAAATTATTCAATTAAGGATAAAAACAAAATTATTTTAATAGAAGAAGACTCAATTGCAGAAGAGTTGGGTCTTGAAATTGGTGATAGAGTCACTAAAATTAATGGTAAAGATGTGGATGATATCATTGATTACTTCTATCTATTAGCGGACGAATATGTAGAAGTAGAAGTAGAAAAAACAAACGGTGAAGTTTGGCTTTTGGAAATTGATAAGGATTATTATGAAGAACTCGGTGTTGAGTTCGAAAATCCAATTATGGATAAGGCAAATCACTGTTCTAATAATTGTGTTTTTTGCTTTGTAGATCAGAACCCTAAGGGGATGCGTGAAACGTTATACTTTAAAGATGACGATTCGAGACTTTCTTTTTTACAAGGTAATTTTGTGACATTGACTAATATGAAACAAAGAGATTTGGAACGTGTTGTAGAATATAGGATTAGTCCTTTGAATGTATCTATTCATGCAACTAATCCTGATGTCAGAAAAAGAATGTTAAATAATCGCTTTGCTGGTGATGTGCTAGAGAGGTTGAAGTATTTAACGGAACATGATATTGAAATAAATGGACAAATAGTATTATGCCCTGGTTATAATGATGGTGAAGTCTTAGAAGAAACTTTGAGGGATTTATATAGTTTAGGTTCACTACATAGTGTAGCCATTGTTCCAGTGGGTATTACTAAATATAGAGACGGTTTAGCGCCGTTAACAATATTCGATCAAGAGAAGGCTATTAATACCATTGATCAAGTAACAAAGCTTCAGAAGGAGTTTTTAGACAGTGGCTCAAGATTTGCTTTTCTATCGGATGAGTTTTATATATTAGCAGATAGACCGTTTCCTGAGTTTGAAGCTTATGAAGGTTTCGTTCAAATTGAAAACGGTGTAGGTCTGATGAAGAAGTTTGAATATGAGTTGAAAGAAGCTTTAGAAAAGGGTTGTGAGAAGACAGATATACCGTCATCTACCATTTTAACTGGTGCTTCAGCTTATGAGTTTATACAAGAGATGGTATTGCTAGTTCAAGAAAAATATGATGTAGATGTGACTGTCATAAAAGTCTTAAATGATTTTTATGGTCATACGATAACGGTTGCTGGTTTGCTAACGGCAGAAGATTTATTGAATGAGGCAAAAAAACATTCTATTAACGAGCAAGTAATCATACCTGATGTGATGTTAAGATCAGGTGAACCAATATTCTTAGATAATGTAACACTTGATGAATTTGAAAAAAGAATTGATAGAAAAGTTCAAGTGATAAAAGTAGAAGGTCAAGATTTTCTTGATCGAATTATAGGGAGGTAATTATGTCAAAACCAATAGTAGCAGTTGTAGGGCGACCGAATGTTGGCAAATCGACATTTTTTAATAGAATAGCTGGTAAAAGAATTTCTATTGTTGAGGATACACCAGGTGTAACAAGAGATAGAATATATGCAGACGTTTCATGGTTAGACAATGAATTTGTTATGATCGATACAGGTGGTATTGAGCCTGAATCAAATGATGTTATAATGGCACAGATGAGAGATCAAGCTCAAGTTGCGATTGATACAGCTGATGTTATAGTGTTCATGGTAGATGGACGTGTAGACTTTACATCTGCAGATGAAGAAATTGCAATGATGTTAAGACGAGCAAAAAAACCAATTGTATTAGCAGTTAACAAGATTGATAATTCAACGGTACCTGATACAATTTATGATTTTTATAATCTAGGTTTAGGTGAGCCAATTCCAATTTCATCTGTAAATGCATTAAATATTGGTGATTTATTAGATGTTATTGTAGAACATTTTAAAGAAATTGAAGTGCCTGAAGAAGACGAAGATCTTATCAAAGTTGCTTTGATTGGTAAGCCTAACGCTGGTAAATCAAGTTTGGTAAATAGTTTTGTAGGTGAGCAAAGAGTTATTGTATCAGATGTTGCAGGGACAACTCGTGATGCAATTGATACACCATTTGAGAGACACGGTCAAAGGTTCACTTTAATCGATACTGCTGGTCTTAGAAGAAAGAGCCGTGTTAACGAGAAAATTGAAAGATACTCTGTACTCCGTGCGTTAGCAGCGATTGAAAGAAGTGATATTTGTGTTGTAGTTATAGATGCTACAGTAGGTGTTACTGAGCAAGATAAAAAAGTTGCTGGTTATGCACATGAAGCTGGAAGAGGTATTATTGTTGCAGTTAATAAGTGGGATCTTGTTGAAAAAGACAATTACACTTATAAAGAATTTGAGAAACTTGTACGTAAAGAACTTGCATTTATGACTTATGCACCTATTATGTTTGTTTCTGCACTAACAAAGCAACGTTTAGATAAGCTGCTTGAAACTGTTCTTCATGTATCAAATCAAAGAGCATTAAGAGTCTCTACGGGTCTTCTTAATGATATTATCAATGAGGCAATTCTGTTGAATCAACCGCCTTCTGATAAAGGTAAACGTCTGAAGATTTACTACATGACACAATCGTCTGTGAAGCCACCGACATTTGTAACATTTGTTAATGACAGAGAGTTAGCACATTTCTCTTATATGAGATACTTAGAAAATCAAATAAGAAAGAACTTTGTATTTGAAGGTACGCCTATCGTTATGAAAGTGCGTCAAAAAAATTCTACGATGTTTGACTAAAATTTTGGACCTGTTTTCAGGTCCTTTTTTATTTTTTGATTTAGGAGTATCTACTAGGTGATTAAAAATTTTAGATATAATCATTTTCTAAAGAGTGTGCTGTAATGTAGATTAGGTGGTTTACATATGTTATAATTTATTTGTATATCTAATAAGAAAGGTGAATGAAATGAAAGTATCTTTTATTGGCGCCGGAAGTTGGGGAACAGCACTTAGTATTGTTGTTGCTGATAACGGTCATAACGTAAACATTTGGGATATTAATCCTAATCATATAGAAGCGATGAAGACAACACGTAGGAATGATAAATATTTGGGAGGTGTTGTACTTCCAGATAATATAGAACCGACTAGTAATATCGAATATTGTCTTAAAGGAGCAGATGTCTTGGTAATAGCAGTAGCCTCTCAAGCATATCGCTCGGTTATGGAAAACCACCATATGCATATTGAGGATAAAACGATTATCGTCAATGTTGCTAAGGGTATTGAGAATGGCTCTTTACTTAGAATTTCGGAAGTAATCCATGAGTTTAAGCCGAACAATCCATTTGTATGTTTATCTGGTCCTTCTCATGCGGAAGAGGTGAGTCATAGATTACCAACTACTTTGGTATCCGCTTCTAAATCTAAAGAAGTTTCAGAGTGTGTACAAGATTTATTCTCGACTGATTACTTAAGAGTTTATACAAATCCAGATGTGGTTGGTGTGGAGCTAGGTGGTGCACTTAAAAATATTATTGCATTAGCTGCAGGTATTACTGATGGTATGGGCTTTGGAGATAATGCGAAAGCAGCTTTAATGACTAGAGGTATACGTGAAATTACTCGACTTGGTATAAAACTAGGAGCTAAAGTTGAAACATTTACTGGTTTGTCGGGTGTTGGTGATTTAATTGTTACCTGTACAAGTATGCATTCTAGAAATAGACGTTGTGGTATTATGATCGGTGAAGGGTTAACACGTGCTGAAGCAGAAGAAAAAGTAGGTATGGTTGTTGAAGGGATCTATGCGACAAAAGCTGCATACGATTTATCAAAAAAATTAAAAGTGGATATGCCTATTGTGGATGAACTCTATGCTGTCTTATACGAAGAAGCAGATGCAAAACAAGCAGTTAAGAATCTGATGTTGAGATCGAGAAAACATGAGATGGAGGAAGTTACTGAAGATATTATTTGGGAGTAATTAATGGCTAAAACTAGACGTAGAAAAAGGATAAAGATTAAAGGTGTTCTTAGACTGCTAGTTTTAGTAATTGCTGTAGGTTTTGGTATTTATTTAATCATTAAAGGTAACTTTTCAAGTGAAGATCCAACTTATGTGTTGGAGTATGATGAAATTGATATAAGGCAGAATTATCAAGCTATTGTTGTAAGAAAAGAACACGTTTTGAAATCGAGTAGTTCAGGAACTGTCGTGCAAATTGCAGATGACGGGGAAAAGGTTAAACGTAATCAAAGAATTATGGATATAACTAAGAGTGATGATGAGGAAGTAAATTTATTTGCAGCTTCAGTTGTCACAGAAACTGAAATTACTAAATATAATTTGGAACAGATAGATGGTGAAATTACTGAATTAAAAAAGGAAATTGCCGATCTGATTCAGAGCAAAAAATACGACACTGTAAACAGTCTTTCACTGGAATTAGAATCAAAAATAGAAAGACGTCGTATGATGGAAGAAGGTTTTAGTGAAGAGACCTATAATGAAACGGAAGTTGGAACGGGTGAATTAGAAGTTGGAGAATCACAACCGATAGAAACCCCTTTGGCTGGTATACTTACTTATTACCTTGATGGGTACGAGCAGCAACTTACATATGCTGAAGTCATGCAAATTGATTTAGAAGAGGTTCTAGAATTAGATGTAACACCATCTATATCAGCACAAGGTGTTGTGCAACCAGGTGATGCGCTCTGTAAAATAATTGATGATTCCTATTATTATTTAATCATCTTAGTGGAGCCAGGTGAGCAAAACTTATATGATATTAGTGAAGACCTTATATTAGAAGTCGGTAATCAAAGGGTTTCTGGCTATATAGCAGAAATGATTCCAACATCTTCTAAAGTTGCAATTGCTATTAAAGTAGAATCTTATATTGAGGATTTTTATAAGAATAGATTCTTAGATGTTTCAATTACTCAGGAAACTCATAATGGTTTAGTTGTTAAATCGTCTTCTATTGTTACAATTGATGGTCAAGTAGGTGTGTTGGTTGTAGATAGATATAAGAATATTAGCTTCAAACCAGTTAAAGTGATTGTTAGACAAAATGATACAGTTGTTGTTAAAGAAGATGCTTTTTATGAATTTGTTGAAGGGAAAAACACTCGGATTGACACAGTAGGAGTATCTGATAAAGTACTCGTGAATGCTGAGAACTATAAACCGGGTGATGTGATAGATTAGAGGATAAAATGGAGTATATAAAAGATAATTTAGCAGAAATAGAAGCAAGAATACAAGCAGCTTGTGATCGCTCGAATCGTGAACGCTCTGATGTGCAACTAATTGCAGTTTCGAAAACTGTAGAAGCTGATGTGATGAATGCGTCTATAGATTATGGTGTGACTGATTTAGGTGAGAACAGAGTACAAGAAGTACGAAGAAAATATGATGATGTTAAAGAAGCTAAGTGGCATTTAATTGGACACTTACAAACTAACAAGGTTAAATATATCATCGATAAAGTTGATTTAATACATTCTGTAGATAGTTACCGATTGGCTGAAGAAATAAGTAAACGTGCGGGAAATCATAACAAGATGATGTCTGTACTTTTACAAGTTGATATGGCTGAAGAGACTCAAAAGTTTGGTATGGCATCCGATGAAGTTAAATCATTGTTGGAAGGTATTTTAGACTTAGAAAATATTAAAGTAGAAGGTTTAATGTTTATAGCTCCTTTTGTCTCTGAAGCTGAACAAGTCAGAGTGTATTTTCAAAGTATGAAAAAGCTGTTTGATGAACTAAAGGTTATTAAACATGAACGATTAGATATGAAACACTTGTCAATGGGCATGACTAATGACTTTGAAGTTGCCATTGAAGAAGGTGCGACTCTCCTTAGAGTGGGCACAGGTATTTATGGTAGGAGAACATATAAATAAGGAGAGGGTATGTCGGATAATATTTGGAAAAAAATGAAGTATTTCGTTATGGGTGATGAAGATGAATACGAAGAGGAAGAAGTAGAAACAATTGAAGAAGAGGATGATACTGTAACGCCAATTGTTAATAATGAGGATCGTAATATTATTACGGACTCCTATATGAAACCGAGGGCTAATTTAGTGGATATTAAAAATAATCAAAATCAATTAAAAGTTATCGTTTATAAACCAACACAATATTCTGATGCAGAACAGATTGTGAAAAACTTAAAGTCAAAAAAACCTGTTGTGGTTAATTTAGAAGATGTAGAAGTAGAATTAGCAAGAAAAATATTTAACTTCTGTTCTGGAGCTATTTGTGCGCTTGATGGTGAAATGAGAAAGATTTCTAAGGAAATTTTTATTCTAGCACCTAATAACGTTACATTAGATGCTGAGAAAACAGAAAGTTTAGATGCTGACAAGACATTTGATTGGAGAAAGTAATATGGCAATTATAGGTAGTGTACTCTACACTTTTATTAGTGTAATGATGTTTTTAATGTTCGCACGTGCGATTTTATCATGGTTTGTTAGAGATTTATCTAATCCAATAGTAAGATTCTTATTTGAAGTTACAGAACCTTTGATTTCGCCAATTAGAAATTTGCTTCACAAAATGGGGCTAGGTGGTGGAATGATTGATTTCTCATTTATTGTTACTTACTTAATCTTACTTGTTCTTCTAGAAGTTGTTTCTGCATTGTTCTAATGAATAAGGAAACGATATTATCAAAATTAAAAGTATATGATCCAGAACAGTTACCAAAAATCAAACGTATTATTGATATGTGTAATCAGGTGGACAAATATTATGAAGTGGTGATAAGTGATTTCTTATCACCTGATTTACATCATTACATAGAATATATTATTCATGAATTCAGAGATGTTTCTTATAGTCTTGATGGTGGTTATGATTTAGCTGAGTACAAACGTTTAGTTTTGTACCCTGATTATATGTCTGAAGTGCCTGAAATGATTTTTATTGTTGATTTAACTTATGACCCAAAGTATGGAGAAATAGCTCATAGAGACGTATTAGGAGCGGTTTTAGGACTTGGTTTAAAACGTGAAGTTATTGGAGATATTTTACTTACTACAGGTCATGTTCAAGTAATGACTTCAGAAAAAATAGCGAATTTTTTATCATCACACCTCTTGAAAGTAGGTCGTGTAAATGTAAAGGTTTCGGTTGTTACTAAAGATGAAATTATTGAAAAAGAAGAAGCTTTTCAGATGATATTTTCTACTGTAAAAAGTTTAAGACTAGATTCAGTTGTTGCCAGTGGTTACAATATTTCTCGTTCTAAGGCAGTTGAACTTATAAAAGCTGATCGTGTAAAATTGAATCATAATTTTACCAATCAAAGTGCCAAAGAGCTTTCTGAAGGAGACTTGATATCTGTTAAGGGTAAAGGTAGAATTAGATTAGAATCTATCAATGGCTTGAGCAAGAAAGAGCGATATAAAATAGAGATAAAGAAGTATATTTAAGGGGGGAATCATGTTAACACCAAATGATGTAGCTGGAAAAACTTTTGCAAAGGCTTTAAATGGTTATAATAAAGCTGAAGTAGATGACTATTTAGAAAAAATTTCTGATCATTTTGAATCAGTGATTAGGGAGTCTGATTACTTAAAAACTCAAGTGATGGATGCTGAAAAGAAGTTAACAGATTATCAATTACAGGAAGAATCTCTTAAAGATGCTTTGTTAGTAGCTCAAATTGCAGCAAGTGATGTTAAGAAAAAGGCTGATACTGAGGCTAAAAAAATAGTTGCTAGTGCAGAATCTGAATCTAATAAAGTAATGAAGATTGCTGAAAGTGAAGCGACAGAGACTAGAAGAAGAGCCAAGGAAGATGCTGATAAAAATATTGAACAAGCAAAACAGCAATATAAAGATATTTTAGATGCTACAGAAGCGTTAAAAAAGGATTATATGGACTTCAAAGAGAAGTATCAGTATATTCTTCGTGAGCAAATAGATGTTCTAGATCGATTAGTCGTTGAAGATGAGTTGACGGGGGAATAAATTTCGGTTATAATGCTAGTATTATATGCAGAGACGAAGCTTGATATTTAAGATTACCTGAAGAGAACCGGTGGTTGGTGTGAACCGGTGGTGTATTAATTATCTGATCACTTCTGAGCAGAAAGAATGAAAAGAGTAGTTCTTTCCGGTTTAAAACCGTTATCATTTAATGAAGAGGCTTTATGCAACTTGGGTGGTACCGCGGAAATAATTCGTCCCTTGACTTTTGTCGAGGGATTTTTTAGTTGAGAAAACCTTAAGAGTCTAAATATAAAGGAGTGAAAGTATGAAGTATAATGAACTTTCTAATAAGAAGATCTTTGAAACAGAGAAAGAGATCTCAAAATATTGGAATGATATCGACCTTTTACATCTAAGTGTAGAAGAAAGATCAGAAGAGAAGAATTTTGTTTTTTATGATGGTCCACCAACAGCGAATGGTAAGCCAGGTATTCACCATGTTATTTCAAGAGCGCTTAAAGATAGTGTTTGTAGATACAAGACAATGAATGGTTACCGTGTTAAGAGAAAAGCTGGTTGGGATACACATGGTCTTCCGGTAGAGATTGAAGTAGAAAAGCGTTTGAACCTTAATAATAAAACTGAAATTGAAGATTATGGTTTAGCTAATTTTAATGATAAATGTCGTGAGTCGGTATTTGAGTACGAATCTTCATGGAGAGACATGACTGAGCGTATGGCTTACCTAATTGATTTAGATAATCCTTACATCACATTAGACAATAATTATGTAGAGTCGGTATGGTGGATTTTAGACCAATTTAACAAACAAGATTACATTTATGAAGGTCACAAGATTTTACCTTACTGTACACGTTGTGGTACTGGATTAGCATCGCATGAAGTTGCACAGGGTTATGAGGAGATTAAGTCTCAAACAGTTGTGGCTAAATTCAAAAGAGTTGATGTAGATGAGTATTTCTTAGTTTGGACAACAACACCTTGGACATTGCCATCAAATGTTGCACTAGCTGTACATCCTACACATGATTACTTAAGAGTTAAGCAAAATGATGAAGTGTACTACGTAGAGAAGACTTTAGCAACAGCAGTATTAGGTGATGACTATGAAGTTCTTGCAGAACTTAAGGGTACTGAGCTTGAGCATATGGAATATGAGCAATTGTTACCATTCGTGAAAGCTGATAAAAAAGGCTTCTATGTTACGCTAGCAGATTTTGTTACTACTGATGATGGTACTGGTATTGTTCATATTGCACCTGCATTTGGTGAAGATGACTACAACGTTGGTAGAAAATATGATTTACCAGTTTTACAACCTGTTGGTGAAGACGGTAAATTCTTCGAAACACCTTGGGAAGGTAAATTCGTTATGGATGCGGATTTAGATATTGTTATCTACCTTGGTGAAAGAAATCAAGTTTATAAAAAAGAAAAAATGCTTCATAACTATCCACACTGTTGGAGATGTAAGACACCACTTCTTTACTATGCTAAGCCAAGCTGGTATATCGAAATGACTCGTCTTAAGGAGCAGTTAATTGAGAATAATGATGGTGTTAACTGGTTCCCAAATTATGTTGGTGAAAAACGTTTTGGTAACTGGCTAGAAAACCTTAATGACTGGGCGATTTCTAGATCAAGATATTGGGGAACACCTCTTCCAATTTGGAAATGTGACTGTGGACATAAAGTGTCTGTAGGTTCTAGAGCTGAATTGGTTGAAAAGGCGATTGAAGATATTGATGAGAGTATTGATCTACATAGACCACACGTAGACAATGTACACTTCGAGTGTGATAAGTGTGGTGGTACTATGACAAGAGTGACTGAAGTTATTGACTGTTGGTTCGACTCAGGTGCAATGCCATTTGCTCAACATCACTATCCGTTTGAGAATAAAGAAAACTTTGATACATTGTTCCCAGCAGACTTTATCTGTGAAGGTATTGATCAAACAAGAGGTTGGTACTACTCATTACTTGCAATTGCAACATTTGTAAAAGGTCAATCACCTTACAAAAACGTTCTTGTAAATGACTTGATTTTAGATAAGTTTGGTAAGAAAATGTCTAAGTCTAGAGGTAATGGTGTTGATCCGTTTGAGCTATTTGATAAATATGGCGCAGATGTTATCAGATGGTACTTATATTTTGTATCACCAGCTTGGACACCAACTAAGTTTGATGAAGAGGGTGTACAAGAAGTTAAGAGTAAATTCTTTGGTACACTTAAGAATGTATATAATTTCTTTGCACTTTATGCCAATACAGACGGTATTAATGTAAAGGATTTCTATGTAGAACCAGCAGATAGACCGGAACTTGATAGATGGGTATTATCAAAGCTGAATAATGTTGTTAAAGAAGCTCGTGCTGCAATGGATGTGTTTGATACAACTAAAGTTGTAAGAGCAATCCAGGAGTTTGTAAATGAAGATTTATCGAACTGGTACATCAGAAGATCAAGAAGAAGATTCTGGGATGCTGAATTAACAGAAGACAAAAAAGCTGTTTACAATACAACACACGAAGTTCTTGTAACTGTATGTGAGTTAGCTGCACCATTTGCTCCATATTTAACTGAAGAGATCTACAGAAACTTAACTGATGAGAGATCTGTACATTTAGCAATGTATCCTGAAGTTAATGAAGCTTTAATCAATGAAAGAACTGAAGAAAGAATGGATTTGATTAAGTCATTGGTGACATTAGGTAGAGCTGCTAGAGAATCTGTTAAAATTAAAGTACGCCAACCAATTGGTAGCGTTATGTTAGATGGTAAATATGCAAGTGTTATTGAAGATCTTTCTGACTTAATTATGGAAGAGTTAAATGTTAAAGAAGTACAATTTGTTAAGAACTTAGATGAGTACATGAACTTTACATTGAAGCCTAATTTTAAAACAGCTGGTCCTGTATTGGGTAAAAAAGTTGGTTTATTAGGTAAAGCACTTGGTCAAATGGATGCATTTGATACAGCAATGAAACTAGAAGCAGGAGAAACATTAAGTGTTGATCTTGGTGGCGAAATGTTTGAAATCAACAATGATTTAGTAATGGTTTCAATTTCTGCTAAAGAAGGTTTCACAGTTAGAATGGAAAACAACTTGTTTATTATCTTGGATACTAACTTAAATGAAGAGTTAATCCAAGAAGGTTATGCAAGAGAAATTATTTCTAGAGTTCAGCAGTTAAGAAAATCACATGATTTTGAAATGATGGATAACATTAAGATTGAGTACAACTCTTCTGATGAATTTGTTAAAGCTGTAGAATTACACAAAGAATATATTATGGAAGAAACTTTGGCTAAAGAGCTAGTACGAGTAGAATCAAACGAATTTGAATCGTATAAGTTAAATGGTCATGAAACTTCTTTAAACGTAACAAAGTTATAAGATAAGAGTCAGAGGTTACCTCTGACTCTTCCATTTGCATAGGAAGATGAAAGACTCTTCCATTTGTTTAGGAAGATGAAAGACTCTTCCATTTGTTTAGGAAGATGAAAGACTCTTCCATTTGTTTAGGAAGATGAAAGACTCTTCCATTTGTTTAGGAAGATGAAAGACTCTTCCATTATCTACAGTTTTTCTGTATAATGAAAAAAATGGAGGATTCATGGAACGAATTGAACTTATAGTAAAGGAAAACAAACGTATTGATGCGATTATCTCTGGTGAATTATCAGATGTGTCTCGTTCATACGTACAGAAAATAATTGAAGATGGAAAGGTTATGGTCAATGGTCAAGTTGTTACTTCTAAAAAGGTAAAGCTTAAAGTTGATGATGTTATAGTCGTTGATATGCCAGAACCTGAAAAACTTGAAGTGTTAGCGGAAGATATCCCGATTGATATTGTTTATGAAGATGAAGCCTTAATGATCATAAATAAACCAGTTGGTATGGTTGTTCATCCTGCACCTGGTAACTATACAGGTACTTTAGTGAATGCTTTAATGTATCATAGTGAAAAACTTTCATCTATCAATGGTGTAATCAGACCAGGAATTGTTCATAGAATTGATAAAGATACTTCTGGTTTATTGATGATTGCTAAAACAGATCAAGCGCATCAGTCTTTGGCTGCTCAATTAAAAGATCATAGTATTACTAGAAAATATGTAGCGATTGTACATGGTTGTATTTCGTCCGAAACTGGCACTATCAAAGCACCAATAGGTAGAAGTCCTAAGGATAGATTGAAGATGGCTGTAAACGAAAGAAATGGTAAAGAAGCTGTAACTCACTTCAAAGTTCTGAAGAGATACAAGAATTACAGTTATATAGAGTGTCAACTTGAAACTGGAAGAACGCATCAGATTAGGGTGCATATGGCCTATATTGGTCATCCGCTTCTAGGTGATCCTGTTTATGGAGTTAAGAAACCTAAGATAAAGCATGACGGTCAACTCTTACATGCTCAGACTCTTGGCTTTATTCATCCTTCAACTGGAGAAGAGATGTTATTTGAGTCGGAAGTACCAGAAATATTTGAAACGATGTTTAAGAAAATCAGAGGAGTAGAAGGAGGACATAATGCAGTTTAAGGCCCTTATTATGGATGGAAAAGCGATAGTTAGATCGATGACTAGAATATCACATGAAATCATAGAACATAATAAAGGTGTTGATGATGTGATTATAGTTGGGATTCATTCGCGTGGTGTACCCTTAGCTGAAAAAATTGCAGAGAGAATCAATGTGATAGAGGGTAAGTCTGTTGCTGTCGCAACTCTAGATATAACTAAACATAGAGATGATATTACACAAGAGGAAAAAGATTTAAAGGAAACTTTTGAAAGCACATTAAAGAATTTTGATGTTAAGAACAAACATATTGTTCTTGTTGATGATGTTCTTTATACTGGACGTACTGTAAGGGCTGCTTTGGATGCTGTGATGGAAGTCGGAAGACCTCTTACAATTCAATTAGCAGTGCTTGTTGATAGAGGACATCGTGAATTACCAATTAGACCAGATTATGTTGGTAAAAATGTACCAACATCTAGTAAAGAGAGTGTTAAAGTTCACTTGAAAGATGTTGATGGTACTGATGAAGTAGTTATTTACAGTAAATAGAAATTCTATGGTTATACTCAGTGAAAACTGGGTATTTTTTTTATTGTGAATATTTTTTTATGAATACTTGAAGCTATTCTAAATTCACGTATTGAGAATCGTGTTAGGAAGAGAAACCTTTTCATTTTATTTTGGAAAGGTACTTGAAAATTAGGGAACGTTTTCCTTTTGAATTCACAGAATATTTACAAATTAATCATTTTATTATGACTAAAAAGCGTTATAATAAATAAAAAAGAGGAGTGGAAATGGTAAAAAGACTATTAAAAAGAAATGCGTTGGATATTTATTTATTCAATAAGGGAGAAAACTTTAAGAGTTATAAAGTATTAGGCGCTCATATGCGTCAAAGAGATAGTGTAGCAGGCGTTGAGTTTACAGTATGGGCACCTAGAGCTAAAAAAGTGAGCTTAGTAGGTGATTTTAATAAATGGAATGTTCATGACTGTGTGATGGCACCAGTGGAAGATACAGGTATGTGGCATATATTTGTCCCACAATTAGAGGAGTTATCACTCTATAAATATGCTATTACCGATCATCATGATCAAGTGATTTTTAAGGCAGATCCATTTGCCTTCTATTCTGAAGTCAAACCTAAGACTGCATCAAGAGTTTATGATCTAAAAGGTTATAAATGGCGTGATGCTAATTGGATGAAAAATAGAAAGAAGAGTAATCCTTATAAATCACCACTAAATATTTATGAAATTCATTTTGGATCATGGGATCATTATGAAGATGGCTATATGACTTATAAGCAAATGGAAGAAAGTCTAATTCCTTATATTAAATCTTTAGGTTATACACATATTGAGATTATGCCATTAACTGAGCATCCCTTTGATGGTTCTTGGGGTTATCAGGCAACAGGCTATTTTAGTATAACTTCTAGATATGGTACACCTAAGGATTTCATGAGTTTGGTTGATGCTTGTCATCGAGAGGGTATTGGCGTTCTGTTAGATTGGGTTCCGTGTCATTATTGCAATGATGAGCATGGGCTACGGAAGTTTGATGGTACAGAAACGTTTGAACATTCAGACAAAACCTTTGCTGACAATGAATTGTGGGGAACGACTAATTTTGACTATGCAAAAACACAGGTACAATCTTTTCTTATCTCGAATGCCTTGTTTTTCCTAGAAAAATTTCACATAGATGGATTAAGGGTTGATGCTGTTGCATTTATGTTGTATCAAGGATATACCACTCATCAGAGTTATGTGAATGAAATTGCAGTGAAATTTTTACAAAGATTAAACAAAGAAGTATTTGCAAGATACCCAGATGTTTTAATGATGGCAGAGGAATCAAGTGCATGGCCACTTGTGACTGCACCAATACATGATGGTGGCTTAGGATTTAATTTTAAGTGGAACATGGGTTGGATGAACGATATGCTTGAATACATGGAAATGGATTACGAGGACCGTCACCTTAATCATAAGGCAATTACTTTTTCGGTAATGTATGCTTTTACAGAAAATTTTATCCTTCCCTTGTCACATGATGAAGTTGTACATGGGAAAAAATCACTTCTGAATAAAATGCCAGGCGATTATTGGCAAAAATTCGCCAATCTTAGAATGTTCTATGGTTATATGTATGCTTATCCGGGTAAAAAACTTCTCTTCATGGGCGGCGAAATAGGGCAATTCATAGAGTGGGATTACAAAAGACCTATTGATTGGTTCTTAAAGGATTATGATAGACATCAGGAAATAGAACATTGTGTTAAAGATTTGAATCAATTTTATAGAACAGAAGAGGCATTTTATTATAACGATGATCAATACAAAGGTTTTGAATGGATTGATTATTCTAACAATGAGCAAAGTATAATCTCGTTTGTCAGAAATGGCGAGAAAGAAAATATCTTGGTAGTATGTAATTTTACTCCTGAAGCTTATAGGAGTTTTGAGTTAGGTGCACCATATATGGGTAACTATATAGAGGTGTTGAATACAGACGATCCTAAATATGGTGGGTCAGGATTTTGCAGTAATGGTACTGTGAAATCTATCAAAGAACAAGCACATGGCCGACCGCAGAGTATTCAAATTGATATTGCACCACTTGCTACGATGTATTTTAAGATAGAAAAGACAGAGGAGATAAGAGATGAGAATGTATAAAAAAGAGATGATTGCTATGATATTAGCTGGTGGACAAGGTTCAAGATTGAGAAATTTAACACATAAAATTGCAAAACCTGCAGTACCATTTGGTGGGAAATATAGAATCATCGATTTTGCACTTAGTAATTGTGCTAACTCAGAAATTGATACAGTTGGTGTATTAACGCAATATGAGCCTTATGTATTAAGTACACATATCGGTATTGGCTCGCCATGGGATTTAGATAGAAGACATGGTGGTGTAAGAGTATTGCCGCCTTATTATAATCAACTTGGTGGTAGATGGTACAAGGGAACTGCTAATGCGATATTTGAGAATTTATCATTCATCGAAAGGTATGATCCAGAGTACGTTTTGATATTATCAGGTGATCATATATACAATATGGACTACTCTAAAATGCTTCAATTTCACAAGAGAAAGAAAGCAGAAGTTACTATAGCTGTAAAAGGTGTTTCGGAAGAGGAAGCTACAAGATTTGGTATTTTAAGTGCTGATGAAAGTTGTAGAATCTACGATTTCGAAGAAAAACCAGCTCATCCTAAGTCAACTAATGCTTCAATGGGAATTTACATATTTAATTGGTCTCTCCTAAAAGAGGCATTGACAGATGATGAAGCCAATCTAGAATCAAAGAATGATTTTGGTAAGAACATTATCCCGAAACTACTGAATGATAATGCGGATTTGTATGCCTATGAATTTGATGGTTACTGGCGCGATGTTGGTACTGTTGAGAGTTTATGGGAAGCTAATATGGATTTGTTGGATAGAAGTTGTGAGTTAGACTTGTTTAATAAGGCTTGGAGAGTATACTCAGCAAATACTATTAGTCCGCCTCAATTTATTGCACCAACAGCAAATGTTGAGAGTTGTCTAATTAATGATGGTTGTGTTATTGAAGGTAATGTGAAACGTTCGATAATATCGACAAAAGTAAAAATTGGTAAAAATTCTACCATCACAGAATCTGTTGTGATGCCAGATGCAGTTATTGAAGAAAATGTTGTCCTTTATAAGACCATTGTAATGAGTGGAGCAGTTGTTAAAGACAATACAGTTGTAGAAGGAAGTGATGACAACATAATCATTGTATCAGGTGAGGAGGCATAATATGAATGAAATGATGGGAATTATAAATTTAAGTGCATCAACAGAAAGATTAAAAACACTAACAGAGATAAGAACGATTGGTTCCATCCCTATTGGTGGTAGATATAGAGTGATAGATTTTACCTTGTCTAATATGGTGAATAGTGGTATTTCAAATATTGCTATTTGTACTCAAGGACGAGCAAGGTCATTATATGATCATGTTGGTTCTGGTAAACACTGGGACTTGGACAGAAAGAAAGATGGTCTATTCTATTTCCATCCAGAAGCATCGTCGATTGATGTTGTTCAGAAAAAAGGTGATATAGAAATATTCAATTCTATGCTAAATTATATTCGAAAATCAAAGCAAGATTATGTAATTATCTCTAGAAGTTATATGATTTGCAATGTAGATCTAGAGGAAATACTTGATTTTCATAAGGAACATGAGTCGGATATTACTTTTCTGTATAAACGCATGAACAATCATGTTCGTAGATTCGTTGATTGTGATACTGTGAACATTGATGAGAATGATGATATTTTAAGCATTGGTAAAAATTTAGGTAAAAAGAAGTACTACAACGTTTCATTAGAAATGTATCTTATGAAACGTGAGTTATTGATTGATCTTATAGAAGAGTCAGTTCATTTGGGTGATGTTGACTACTTAAAGCAATGTATTTTTAAGCAAATAGGCGAGATGAAAGTTAAAGGTTTCCCATTTGATGGTTATTTAGCATGTATTAATTCTATTCAAAACTTTTATAGAGCAAATATGGATATGCTTTTACCGGAGGTGCAGAAGGAGTTATTCCATGGACAAGACTTAATATATACAAAGATTAAGGATGAACCCTCAACATATTATGCAGATGATTCTTACGCAAGTAATTCTCTTATTAGTACAGGTTGTATTATAGAAGGTATTGTAGAAAATTCAATATTGTCAAGAGGCGTACATGTAAAGAAGGGGGCTATCATAAGGAACTCTGTTGTAATGCAGAACTCAAAGATTGGTGAAACTGCAAATATCAATTATATGATTCTTGATAAAAATGTAGAAATTAGTGATAAACGTGTTTTTAATGGAGATGTTGATCATCCGTTTGTAATAGCAAAGAACTCGAAAGTATAAGAGGTATATTCAATGAAAGTTTTATTTGTTTCTGCTGAAGTTGTTCCATTTTCTAAGACTGGTGGTCTTGCTGATGTAGCTTATTCACTCCCGCGTGCTCTTATTAGTGAGGATGTAGATGTTCGAATTATGACTTCGAGGAACTTTCACAATAAGAAAGTAGATGTAAAAGAAAAACATCTTTTAAATACTGAAGTCGAAGTGGGTTGGAGAAAACAGTACTTAGGATTATCAATGACAGAATTTAATGATATGCAGTTTTATTTTCTGGACAATGAGTATTATTTCAAAAGAGAAGGTATTTATGGCCATTTTGATGATGCAGAAAGATATTCGTATTTTTGTAGAGCGGCACTTGAAGCACTCATTCATATAGATTTTGAGCCAGATGTAATTCATTTTAATGATTGGCATACTGCGATGATTCCACTTCTAATAAAAAAACATTATGGACATATAGAGAAGTTTAGAAACATAAAAACTGTTTTTACAATCCATAATTTAAGATACCAAGGTGTATTTGATGCTGCTGTTCTCAATGAACTTTTAAATTTGGATTACTCGGAATTTGAGTCGGGTGCTGTAGAATTTTTTGGTGGAATCAATTTTATGAAGAGTGGTATTACTTTTGCTGATGCAGTGACGACTGTGAGTGATACTTATGCAAAAGAAATAAGAGAACCCTACTTCGGCGAAAAACTTCATGATTTGATTAGAGACCATGAAAGCAAATTGCATGGTATTATAAATGGTATTGATTTTGAAATATACAATCCTGAAATTGATCCGAAAATTGTAAAAAATTACAGTTATAAAAATTCCTCAAGAAAACAAATTAATAAAGAGCACCTTCAACATATTATGGGCTTGAAAAAATCGAAAAGACCTTTGATAGCAATGGTTACTAGGTTTGCCGATCAAAAGGGACTTGATTTGCTTGAACATATAATAGAGGAACTATTGGAGCTGGATATACAGTTGGTTGTATTGGGTTCAGGAGAAGAAAAATATGAGAGTATGTTCAAACATTTCAGTTACCATTATGATAATCTATCGGCCAGTATAGGGTTTAATGAAGGGCTAGCACATGAAATATATGCAGGTGCAGATATGCTTTTAATGCCATCTCTGTTTGAACCGTGTGGCTTGTCTCAATTAATATCACAGCGTTATGGTACTGTGCCGATTGTTAGGGAAACTGGTGGTCTACGAGATACAGTTAAACACTATAACAAATATACTCAAGAAGGTTCTGGTTTTAGTTTTGGTAGTTATAATGCTCATGAAATGCTCTTTGCAGTTAAGCGTGCATTAGAGTTATATGATAATAAAAAAGAGTGGAGAATCCTTGTGAAGAATATTATGCAGTTGGATACTTCTTGGAAGCAATCTGCTCTCAAATATAAAGCGCTTTATCGAGATTTGATAGGGGAATAATATGGTTACAAAAGAACAATTTAAGAAGGACTATTTAAAGAAACTCACAGTAAAAAGTGGTCGTACGATAGAAGAGGCTTCAAGATGGGATCAATATCATGCTCTTGCAAGTATGGTAAGGGAATATGCATCTGCAGATTGGGTAGACACAAACAATCGATATGATGATAAGGCTTGTAAACAGGTTTTTTATTTCTCAATAGAGTTTTTAACTGGAAAGTTTTTAATGAATAATTTGATTAATTTAGGTCTTGAAGGAATTGCAACTGAAGTTCTTGATGAATTAGGTTTAGACATTGATGAAATTGCAGTTATAGAAAAGGACCAAGGCTTAGGTAATGGTGGTCTAGGCAGATTAGCAGCGTGTTTTTTAGATTCTATGGCAGCATTATCAATTCCAGGTCATGGTTGTGGGATTAGGTATAATTATGGTCTATTTGAGCAAAAAATTATCAATGGTTATCAAGTGGAGTTTCCAGACCGATGGTTAAACAATCGTAATGTATGGGAAGTTAAAAAAGCAGATAAATCAGTTGAGGTACATTTCTATGGAGATGTTAAATTAGAAAATGGGCTCTATTCATTAGAGAATACAACACCTGTACTTGCTGTGCCTTATGATACACCAATTGTTGGTTATAAAAACGATACGGTTAATACACTGAGGTTATGGAGTGCTCAGGCAATTAATAAAGAGTTTGACTACAGTACATTTTCTAGAGGCGAGTATATGGATGCCTTTAAGAAAAAGTATGATGTGGAATCAATATCACAGGTGCTGTATCCTAATGATTCGTACGATGAAGGTAAAGTACTGAGATTAAAACAAGAATACTTTTTTGTGTCAGCAGGTATACAAGGAATAATTCGTTCGTACAAGAAACTAGGTAAACCAGTAGAAAAACTGTATGATTATATCAGCATACATATTAACGATACTCATCCATCGATGGCCATTCCGGAGTTGATGAGAATACTGATGGATCAAGAAGGATTGGGTTGGGATGAATCTTGGAGTATAGTAGAAAAAACTTGCTCGTATACAAATCATACGATTTTATCAGAAGCACTTGAAAAGTGGCCTGTAGAGATGTTTTCAAAACTATTACCAAGAATATTTTTGATTATTGAAGAAATTAACAAACGCTTTTGTTTAGATTTGTTTGAGAAATTTTATAAGACACAAGATGAAGTCAACAGGATGGCAATTATTGGTCATGGTGAAATTAGAATGGCTCATCTTGCAATTATTGGTTCACACTCGATTAATGGTGTTGCAAGGCTGCATACGGAAATACTTAAAAATAAAGAATTGAAGGATTTTTATGATATCATGCCTTCGAAGTTTAATAATAAAACCAATGGTATTACTCATCGAAGATGGTTAATCAATAGTAATCCAGAGTTATCAAAAGTGATTACAAAGTATATTGGAGACTACTGGATTAGGGATCCACAGCAACTAAGGGAATTGATGAAGTTTATTGAAGATGTAGAGTTCAGACAAGAAGTTGATGATGTTAAAAGAAAGAATAAAGAAGCACTAGCCGAATATATTCTAGAGCATAACAACATTGTTGTTAATCCAGATTCAATATTTGATGTTCACGCAAAGCGTCTTCATGAGTACAAACGTCAAACACTTAATATTCTTCATATTATGTATTTGTACAATCGTTTGTTAAAGAATCCAGATGAGGATTTTGTGCCAAGAACATTTATATTCGCTGCTAAGGCAGCGCCTAGTTATTACATTGCTAAGCAGACCATCAAGCTTATTAATACGGTTGCTGATTTAGTAAATAACGATACACGAATCAAAGATAAAATTAAAGTCGTATTTTTAGAGAATTATAGTGTATCATTGGCTGAAATACTCATGCCGGCTGCCGATGTGAGTGAACAGATTTCCACAACGACAAAAGAAGCTTCTGGAACTGGAAATATGAAATTTATGATGAATGGGGCTGTAACAATTGCAACGTTAGATGGTGCTAATGTTGAGATTCATGAGCAAGTAGGTGAGGACAATATTGTATTATTTGGACTTACAGAGGAAGAAGTTTATGAGTTGTATGAGCGTCATGAATACAAAACAGATCATATCATAGAAAATGATCCTAGAATTAAGGAAGTGCTTGATCAGTTGATTAACGGCTTTTTAGGTGTTGATAAAGAGGAGTTCCAGATTATCTATGATTCTGTTGTTTACAACGATGAATACTTTGTGCTGAAAGATTTTGATTCCTATGCAGAAGCCCAAGAGCGTATTGGACAGTATTATGCAGATGAAGATACATGGTTGAAAATGGTTATTACAAACATTGCTCATTCAGGTGTTTTTTCTAGTGATAAGACCATTCAAGAATATGCATCAGGGATATGGGAAACAGATCGTGTACCAAAATAGGAAGTGACATATGATTAAATCGCAAGTTAGCAAAAAAGTATTAAATCAGTCTTACGGTGTAAGCATTAAAGGAGATCAAACGAGTTTTTCTATTTGGTCTCCTTCTGCAAATAAACTTCAACTTTGCATTTATAAGACTTCAAAAGCTATAAGACGGAAAATCTATGATATGACATGCCAGGATGATATCTGGGTAAAAACATTTGACGAAAATCTAGAAGGACAGTTTTATACATATCTAAAAGATGGCTTTGAAATTGTTGATCCTTATGTGGAATCAACGAATGGAAATAGTACTAAAGGAGCCATTGTATCGGCTAGAAATGTTAACCCTGATGGATTCTTAAATCACAAGAGACCCTCTGCTATAAGCAAATCAAGTGCAATTATTTATGAACTCCATATTAAAGACTTTTCTGTTGGAGAACATATGCCGTTTGAGTATGGTGGAAAGTATCTTGCTTTTACAGAGAAGGGATTAACATATCAGGGAGAAAAAATAGGTGTCGACCATTTGGTTGAATTGGGTGTAACTCATGTTCATCTTTTACCGATATATGATTTTATCACTGCAAATGACTATGATGATGAAAGTTACAATTGGGGTTATGATCCTTATCTATTTAATGCACCAGAAGGTTCGTACTCAACAGATCCTGATGATCCAAAATCTAGAATACTCGAACTGAAGCAACTTATCCAAACGCTACATGAAGTCGGTATATTTATTGTGTTAGATGTCGTTTATAACCATACATATTTTGGAGGTAGTTCAAATTTTCATAGACTGATGCCTTATGTATTTCATCGTTTTGATGATAAAGGACACTTTCAAAATGGGTCGGGTTGTGGCAATGAATTAGACACAGAGCATCCTTTTGTAAGAAAGTTTGTATTGGACTCACTTAAGTTTTGGTTGGAAGTTTATCAGGTTGATGGATTTAGATTTGATTTGATGGCCCTTTATGATGCAGAGTTTGTTAAGTTAATCAGTGATGAGTTAACAGCCATAAGACCAGATATATTGTTGTATGGTGAACCTTGGACAGGTGGACCTTCGGGATTATCTTTAGAAAAACAGATGCTAAAAGGGAAACAAAGAGATATGAATATATCTCTATTTAACGATGATTTTAGAAATGCCATTAAAGGTAGCAATGATGGAGAAGACTTAGGATTTGTCGGAGTAGGTGTATATAGAAAAGAAGATGTGTATGCAGGATGTTACGGTTCGATTCGGTTTAATCATGATATCTTAGGCTTTTCTAGAATTGCTAGTGATAGCATTAATTATGTTTCAAGTCATGACAATTTGATTTTAATGGACAAGATAGCAAAATCAGATCATCATAGATCTTTTGAAGAAAAGCAAAATATGAACGCTACAGCTCTTGCGATGATACTTTTATCATTCGGCATACCATTTATACAAGCTGGAACAGAGTTTCTTAGAAGTAAATATGGTGACCATAACAGCTATAAGAGCAGTGCATATGTTAATAGGATTCATTGGTCATACAAACACTCTCATAGGCATGTATTTGATTTTGTAAAAGAACTTATTGATTTTAGAAAATCACAGAAGGTATTTGCAGTTGAAAAATCAGAAGTGATAAAAAAAGCAGTTCATATGCTTGATGATATTGAGGGTGTTGTGAGATATGTAATTAAAAGTCCGTTTGAAGAAGATGAGGATAAGATTTATATTGCCTATAATGGTAGTGGAAAAGAAAAAACATTTTATGTAGATGATTTTGAAATACGTATTGATGGTGCTCTTTATTATCATGATAAATGTTATATAAAAGATAACATTTTGTATCTTCCTAGATATGCTTCTGTCGTACTTGTTAAAAATGAATAAACAAAATGGAAAATTGAATTTCAAATTTCCCGTTTGTAATGCAAGAGTCCCTCTTTGTAAATAAAAGCTCTCTTTTGTAAGTAAAACTCCATACTTGTAAACCAATTTCCCGGTTTGAATGCATACTTCCATGG